>Ga0210059_1006546_pt1 | contig 18657 bp, 7 predicted proteins | sample Ectturendosymbi2_FD_188042 | JGI IMG/M metagenome (GOLD analysis project Ga0210059, IMG submission 188042) | Ecteinascidia turbinata endosymbiont from Florida, USA - Sample 2 (SPAdes) (version 2) | ecosystem: Host-associated > Tunicates > Ascidians > Unclassified | place: Key West, Florida... | reverse complement strand
CGTGCACGGATTGTTTTTATTTTCATACGACGAGAATAACTAGTCAGAATACGAACAGCTTCTGCCGTAGGTTGCTGACCTATAGTAAATACACGGCTGCCTCTTTGTGCGTGGCTCACCGAGCACTTTGCTGCGCAGAACGCTGTAATTTAGGGTTGCACACCTCAAAAGTAAGTAACTTGTGCTTTGAGAAGCTGTGGAACCCACAATATTCTAGCCAGCTATTTGCAGAAGTTTTATTACTTTCATTTGTTTCATCACCTATTTCCAAATCGTTTTTAACCTACGTGGAAACGGTTTCCTCGGGCTTCACCGATCGCCCCAAACATTTTTTGATTTAGTGAGTCATCCTGCTTCAGTTTTCTGCACTCATGTGCCGTTCTGAAGAAGAAATTTTCTTCTTATTAACTGTTTTGTTGTAGAATGACGTTCATTTATATAAACTGGGTTACTTTTCTGTAGCGATACGTCCACACAAAAATATCGTCGAAGTGATATGCTTCAGAATAACTGAGACCATAAAGAAGTTAAAGGAAAAAAGAAAACTATCAGAACGTTACATACAGAAACCTTAATGTGAAAGAACTGTTGTAAGTTTTTTTCTGCTTTAAATGCAACTGTTCATGTGTATCGACGTTTCTATCGACGTGTTAATGAAGTGGCAAAATTGAATACAAATCGAAAAACTGACGATCTGAGCTAAACATGAATTCCAAATTACTTATCAGGAATACTCGATTCCTAAAAAGGTTTTAAAATTTCCATGGTCTCTCATGACTGATGCAAATGTTATTTAGAAGGGCGTTTGTCAAATGACCCTGCGGGTCGCGTGCAGCCGTGTTCATTAAGCTTAATCAAAATATTGATTTACTTATTGGTTTGCGCGGCAGCTTCACGTTTCGTGTATTGCGCGAGTACGAAACACGTGCAGATGACCTTGGTAACCTTCGAGTTGCGGTAAACATGCGTTAAGTTGTCAATGCATGCGCCACACTTGATCATTTTCTCAAGTCGTAAGTTATCGATTAGTTAGAGGTTGTTTGGAAAATTTTCTCATTCTCCCTTAATCAGTCATTTGGTCCGATTGTTTTCGCTCATAGTCTCGGCCTATATGTGGACCACCGTAAAGCTGGGTGTTGTTGGTGTTTATGTTGTGTCAAGGACAGGGTTGAGGAACATCATGATTTTTTGAAAAAATCAAAAAACTCGTTTTTTTTATTGAAATCGGATTTTTAAAAATTTAAATCATATTTTTTTAACTTTTATGATTTTTTGATTGAATATATAGGGGGTGGCCACCTAACACTTGTACTTCTTAATTTTACATAATTTGTTTCAATATAACTTTGTTGTGCGTGGTTTCTTCAAGTACAGCGACTAAAAAAAGCTGAACTTTCATTTAAATTTTCGTTGCGCTTATGAAATATCCCTTAAGGCAAATCAGTTCCTACCACCAGTACCACTATACAAAACGAAATATTTATTGAAATGATAATACTCAGACCATCAGTTTACCAAATTCATGGACACTTAATGGCATGTTGCCATGCTACAAAGCTTTTAGTTATAAATGCAAGCTTGCCAGCTTTTTTGGTGCTAAGTCGATTGTTAAAATCAATTATTATAATTTGTAGTGCAGCTTTCGCAAGCACAGCTTCTGCAAAAGTATGACTTACATGTACGAAACAGTATAATATATCTGTTCTGATGAATCCAAAATATGTTCTAAAACTAAATGTATGCCAACAGCATGGGATTTAGATGCAACTTTTACTTTATGCCTGGGATTTTTTTCACTGAAACATTTCAGTTATTTTTTTCGCTGAGACATTTTGGTCACTGAGACATTTCAGTCATTTGTCCCATAGTAGTATTAAAACTTGATAACAGTATTCACTAGTCTATATTTTTTATATATTTTGACTGAATTGACTTAATTTTTTTCGGTTATTTTAAAAATTTGACCTATGACTGAAAAACGACCGAAAAAAACTAGTTTTGTGCCACTGGACACGTTCTAACTTGTGGCATTCTAACAGTTCTGACTTCTGAGTCTGCAAGAGTTAGCGATTTCACTCCACATGCCATTTCTGCAGTTAGTTGACAAAGAATGTATGACATCACAGAAGCTATGATTGATAAAACTTTAATTGCTTTTAACTTGTATTGTCATAATAACTCTCTGCCTTCTATACTGATATAAGTGAAAAACTATTAGAATGCTAATTAAGTGTGTCATAGAAATCACACAAGGCTTCAAAACTGCGTATGAATTTTTATTTTTGTTAGTTGGTTTAAATCAAAATTTAAATCACTGATTTAAATTAAATCAAATGATTTAAATCAGTCAACCCTGGTCAACGAACGTGGGATAAACAGCGGAAGCACAATGAAGCATGGGAACAATTTAATCTGCACATTTTTACAAAAGCATTTGCGATAAGTGATTTGTAAGCATGGCTAAGATCTTAAGTACGAAAAAAGCACCGTTCTGCAAATTTTACTGCATGTTGTATTTTTCATATCTGCTTGACTAGAAAAAATTCACCTAAATTTCAAAGTTTTCCTTATTCTTTATGTTAACTTCAACTTTCGTTTTGCCACCTCATGTGCCCTATGCGAATGGCGGTAAGAGTAACAACGTGCTACAAAAATATGAGAACCTTGATAATGAAAAATATCCTGTCGGACATAGATGTAATAGCGTGATGTTAAGAAAGTATATCGCTCTCAGAATATATTCGTTGTTTCCGTGAATAATGTCTTAAATATTTTTGGCGGTACTTGTTTTGGTGTCTGTGCGCAAAGTGACAATGTGCTTCAATACCTTTTGCGCCTCCACATTAATGCAAGCACGTATTAGTTGAATGCTGGACAAGTATTTATGTGGTTCTAGCACAACCCTCGTTTTGCAACATATTTTTCAAAAGTATGTCTAGAAATTCTGTTATCGACAACATTTTACCCGATTGAGGTTATCGAGTAAGATTTTACCCGATTGAGGTTATCGAGTAAGATTTTACCCGATTGAGGTTATCGAGTAACATTTTACCCGATTGAGGTTAGAATACATACACTGAAATTGTTTTCTATTGCGCAAGACCGCTTGAAACAGTCGTTGCTCAGCAACAATTTCACAGACATGCTTTATGCCGGATACTAGGATTGGTAAAAGAAAGTACGAAAAATAGCTATAACAGTTACATAAAACAAATCTCTTCTCGCTATGGCCCTAAAATATTATTACTACCGTCTACCAGTACGTTTTCTTGGATAAGGTGAAACGTTTTAGTTTTGTAGTGAAAAGTTCAGAAGAATAATGGGTAGAAATCAGTAAGTTTAAAAAGGCTCTGGCGAAAAATTATTTTAACATTATAATAAAGTCGCTTATGTGGGAATATATTGCGACGAGTTGTGACATTAAAGCCACCGTTGTCGCGCGAACGCATCACAACTTTTTATAATCCGCGGCGTTCCATCCAAAATGCTGCCGTAAAATATGGTTTCATGAAACGTGATGAAGTGTTTCTTCATGACTTCCCTCACACTGTTAGGACATTTTGAAAGTTGAAGTGCTCCTCGATATGCTTTCGTGATGTTGATTCCGTAAGTAACAACAAAACCTTGAAACGAAAAGTCTAATGCGTTTGAACGTGTTGGCAAATTTTCTGTTTGATATATTTCGATTCGATTGCAGTTCATGACCGAAGCGTAAAGGAAGTGTACCCTCACTCTTACGCGGTTTGTGGCAATCTGAAATTATTTTTCTCTGAATTTTAAGAAAACTAAATGTGCGTTTTCTGTTTGAAGATGCAAGTGATTAAATTGTTGGTAATGGTCGGTCACCATGTCTCACGTGTTCTGTATATCTGTGGATTGGATCGATCCCATCGCTATAGTGTCTGGTTTTAAGTCGAAAAACTTGAGATTTGATCGTCGACTTCAAGGGCTTAGCGGTCACGTTGACTGCATGGGGTTAACAGCGGTAATCTCAACTGTCACGACGCGACATAGTGTTCGCTGCGCCTATATTTCAGCCAAAACCACGGACACAAAAGCGTTTTGCGTGGATTCCAAAACGTTGCCTCTAAACATGTTCACAACTTGCAAAAACATTTAGCAAAATATTTTTTGCGAATCGTTTTCCTATCATTGAACGCCTCTTCAACTTCACCAGCTTGTGTTCAACGGCCTGCTCTGTTTTTTTCACTGTTACTGCATTCAAGGAAACAAGTTGACGAATTGTCACGCTTTCGTCGCCAACAACGACAGTGTACTCTTCTTGTTTCCTGTACAAATATAATCGCTGATCAGACAACCTGACCAACCTCACTGTGTGTTCATTACAAATACGTATAAGATCTCTTCCTCTCTGGCTAAGACCAACTTACTTAACTGTGCTTCTTAACCAATTTGTCTGGAACAGACGATTGAAAGACCAAATTTGGTTGACGCCGACTCAGTGACCCCTGTTTGCCCTTGACTTTCGATAAAGCGATAACGTGAACACAATAGTCGTTTTTTTCACTTTGCTTGGAACAGTCTATCCGTGAAATCTTTCCTGCGTACCTTCACTTCTGTTGTAGGCGTGACTTTATTTCCGCTTTCTTTGCAGTCACTGCTTACTTACATCTTAATGACGGGAGTAACAGCAATATTTTTTAACGTTAATTTGCAGAGCGTCAGTTACTGTAACTCTAAATGAATCAATAGTGTGACAGGTTAACTAAGTACACGATGTCACTGCCTGACTTCGTGGCGTCGAAATTGCATCCACGAGGTATTAACAGTCGTGCCATTGTGCCCGACAGGTAGTCCTGAAAACATTAATCTTGAGACACTACAGGAAGCTGACTTAAGCTTAGGGTTACGGTTAGTGTCTCGCACGACTGCGTTTGTAATATTTTGCGATTCCAAGATGAGTATCATGGAAAATATTCGCGTCCTGAACTCAATGTCAGAAATCCCATTCTTATATCGTTAAAACAACAGGCTCTCTGTGCTTCCGACTTGCTAGCTGTTCATTAAGTATGTTATTCTGAAAGTGTTTTTCAAGGACAAATAGAATTTATCGACTGCGTAACGTTTAGTCTCCGTAGAATAATTTTTTGTATGTTTCTTTTTCATTTTATTTAAAATAGGACAAAGACTAGTTGCACAACACATCGAAAGCATTGCTTCATGTACTGTATGTCACTGTCATCTTTGTCGCAAAATGGTGTGAGAAGTTGTTTTTTTGTTTGGGATCATTCTTAGATTGGCTATTGATGGGACGATACTGTGACGCTATTTCAATGCCACGATCGTCTGCCACTGTAAAAGTCGTGAACATTGACAAGCTTCGTGTTTCCGTGGCTTAATCATCAATGTCTGAGGTTCGTTCAATTTTTCAAATTACGACTTCGGTGACGGCGGTGGTTGCTGACGTCAAGCAAATATTCGCTTACTGGAACAATATATCTGCGACTCCCCGAGTGTCGGCAACAAAAACTTGCTGATGTTTTCAGGACACCACCTTTTTTAAGAAAAAGTGCGAATGTAAGTGATTTTGCCATCAAGTTTTGTTTGTCACACAGACCAGTCGTGAGTGTCGCGTATACTAATATTGTCGAAGGCTTGCCGGTCTTCAGCATCTTTTGGGGTTATGTGCTGTTTAATGCGAGATAAAATTGCTTCGTTGGGGAGGCTCGTGCTCCACGCTTCTATTGCTTGTGCAATAAGCTCGATACACGTATACATTTCGCGTTTTCTGCACACCGTGTTTTATTTGAGGTTTGCTGTTTCATCAGATCATATTGTTCTTCAGTCGAGGCAGGTGTCTGGTGGTGAAAGCAAGAATCAGGAGTTGCTTTGAAAGTAGCATATGTCGTAACTGTAATAGCAAGAAAAGAATGACAGGTGTGTTCTGCTGTCAAGAAATAGCAGTCAGCTTTCCACCATTACATTTTTTAACTGCGGGTCTGCTGTACTTCATGGTTTGCCACGAAAAGGGACTTCACAGTCTATTCGCGGGCGACAAAGTCTCGTCGTCTTCTGCTGAATTTCTTGACTGTGTGATGGCGTCGCTCAGCTGTAGCTTACCGTTGACCGCAATTTCGACGGTGACGTTTAGTTCAGAAAGCAAGTACGTTGAGTTTGCTTGGACGATCCGTTAAACTTTTGATATTCTGTAATCTCGCTCACCGATTCCACGGTGTTGTTCCCACCAAACGCGCAAGAAATTCCTACAAGTGTACTCGTGGCTTGTATTTGCTGATTCTGACACCGCTGCCTTGCACCTTTGAGTACACTTGATGCGACGGCTCCAGCAACCTCGGGAAGTTTTGTGTTCAGGTCTTGAAAGCGTTACGCAGTAGTTCAAAAGTGTGTTGGTGCAGGAAACAAGGCTATGACTAAGCGGAATTTACACATCACTCTCATCAAGTGTCATTTCGGCCGTTACAATTCGCAAAACACCGCTTGGTGCCTGATTCATTCATTTCAATGATAGACACGCTCGCACAATAATCGTAATGCCATGCGAATTGCTGCCAGGCAATTGAAAGTAATCGAAACATACTTTATATGATCGCGCGGTTGTTGTTATGAGCGAGTTCACAGTATCGGGAAAGCGAACTCGTGGCTACGTTCACGTAATGATTTTGGCCAGCTGTACCATACGTCTGCATTGCTTATGATGGGGACAAATGTTGGGACGATTGGTTGTCTCGTCTCTGGGAGCCCCAACGTGTTTTAAACCACAACGCGGTCGTACACATTGAATCCCAATCATGCGGTTTTTCACGACTGATTTGGGTTCTGTGAAAAAAATCTGTTAAACGGCCACAGCGCAAACTGAAAATGGGCTTCTCCAACACTCGATGTGTACGCTAATGCTTGATCGCAACCCGACCTGCCTCGCACTGATCCGCTGGCACCTTACTTATTTCTGTATAAATGCAAGAAAAATGTGTCCACATGAAAATTTTTTAGCGAAATCAACCTTTCATCTAACGAAAGTGAACAGGTTCTTCACAAAAACTGACATTTGAAGTCAAGGTAACGTTGCTTAAATTCTTGTAAAATCGGGCGTTATGATTTAAATCCGTTTTGGTATTTATTTTTAGCAACCTGACTGTTGCCACACGAAGAATGGTTGTGCAGATCTTAACGTTTTATAACGAATGCCATCAAATGAATAACGCTGGCGAGCTTGAATTCGTACGTGTTGTTTTTGCAAAATACTGCAGAATAGGCACGAATAGCACTTTCTGGACTGACGCCAATCGGTTAAAGCTCACAAGCACTAATCCAGTTCAAACGATTCCCTTATGCTTTTTTGCAACTTCCTAGTTGCCAACCACCGAACGCGTGCTGATAGAGGTTACCGCAGACAAAGAAGCCATTGCATACATCGTGTTCTGTACGGTATACAGCAAGACAAACTGCACCTATTTTTCACTTCACTGTATCTTTTTTAGCATTTGCGACTGCAGCTTTTACTTCATCTGTAATGCTGTTGAGACAGTGATCGTACTCATGCACTGGTGCAAATGCATTGGGAACTCTGTTACGAGTGCTACGGTGAGAGACTCAAAGTGCCTTGGATTTTAATGGATAGAAGTAATATCTTTACTGAAAGCTACACTCAGTGGCATTGTGTTATTGTACTTGCGAACTAGTGTCTTTACGATGACAAATGTTACGGTTAGGGAGCAAGGAACCTTGTGTTTTGGGGGATTTCGAAAATGCTATGCCGTAACTCTGGCAACAAAGTGTAAAGTATCAGCGATGAACTTTCTCGCTGTATAAACCGTATTGAGAAGCTTACACACCTTTGTCAAACTTAATGGGATGCGAACTGCACGCTCCATTAACGTTACCCGAAAGCAATTTAAGCGTGGACTTGAACGTTAACTGTGGGATTGCGTGAGAATCATTTGCCACCGAAACAGCAGAGGTGGAATCGTTCTCCATAACATTTCTCCATCTTTTAGAGGCGTGATTAGTCGAGTTCACTTTGCCCGAATAAGTGAGCGTGCCCTTGTTTCCCGTAGTAGAAGTATGTCTCGAAGCTGAAAGTAATGAAATCTTCCGCTGCACTGCCATGCTGAAAAGACCATGACCGTCAAGAGTGTGATATTGAATACGAACAGGTTCTGATCACTTTGTTTTGTTTTTCATGTGTATTCCATTTGAATCAAAACTTAAAATTGAACTGTGATAGTCGTAACAAAAGATCCCCCATTCGTTGGTGACCTCGACCAAACGGCACTATCGATCATTATACGATATCGTGAAAAGGAGTTGAAACTGTTTTTACACTACTCACGAAACAAACACTGCAATACTTTCAGGAACTTGTAATCTTGCATTTTTTCTTGTTCAAACACCGTTATAATTTTGACACCAATGCTGACGAGAACAATTTCGTTTGAAAAGAGATTTCGTTTGAAAACAATTTCGTTTGAAAAGAGACATTGCATATGTTGCTCATTAAATACACAGTATCACTGGTTTCCATATCCTAGCTTACATCGTGGCCACATTTGTGCCTATTTGAATACACATTCGAGACAGCAACAGAATTCTTGTTCTTTCTTTTCTTGTTCAACAAAATTCTTGTTCAATCTGTTCTTTTTGTTGCCGATTTCATTTAATTGATAATGTCATATTCACGTAACTACGCATTCAAACTCATGAATTTTTAATATCTTTGAAATACGATGCGCATTGGGTCACACCTCTGGCCACTTCAACCATCTCAGCTTGCTGAGATCCAAATATCATGCTGTGAATGTTTTACGCAGTTTTAGACAAATAAGGAAAAACTTATCCAAATGCTGTGACATCTGTATCTCGTTTTTCCAAAAGTTTTTAAGCGTGTGCTCTGTTTGTCTACACTATAGTGTCTTTTTGACGATTCGAACGGAAATAGCAGTCCGATTTTATAATATTTGTTACTTATGAATAATTTTGTGACAACGTTGGTTACTACCTGTATTTGTAATAGCTCGTGAGAATTAATGCTTACTCCTACCAGCGACCCAAAATCTGGTGAATGAAAACTTACTACATCGATGCATACTTGCTTATTCCCTATGCATGCTTTATGTGAATTAGAAACAATGCTTTTCGTTTTGTATTTTGAAATCGCACCAGAAAGTTTGTGTTTTTTCGTGAAAATTTGCAGACAATAGACCTGAATTGAGCCCTGTTTCTTAGTGTTATTCGTTCACGGCTCTGACTGCATGTTGATCACGTAAGGAGATGTTTTTTCAGTAAGCGGGTTCATTTCTTGTGCACCCTTCTGAGTTCGTGCATTGGTAAAGGCGATTTGGAAAAGAAATCCATATCTCTGAAGAAAACCTCGTAGCGGGCTTCGTTCAAGACACGTGTTTTAATTTTTTACAACACTGACTTGGAGGTTGTAGACAGTCAGACAGTTCCTGTTATTTTACATGGCCAACGAAAGGATCCGGTGGTCATCAGGTCAGCTGACCATGTGTGGAAACGATAAAGTCATTACGTATCAGATCTTTTCGTTGTAGCGTTGAATTTGACTGACGATAGGTGTTGAGTTGGGACCAAACAGTCATCGACATCAGGGTCAGGACCAATTCTGGTCAATTTTTTTTAATGCCTTCGCCCTTTTTTGAATCAGGAAGTCCCGAACGAGACCGAGAGTAGCTAAAACTGATATCGATAACTCCAATCACTGGTTAAAGTAAAAGCATTTTAAGAAAAACTCTATGCCTCCTCTAAATCCTTTCAGTTGACTCAGGAATTGCTTAAATTTCAGACAAACATTGCTCGTGCCCATTGCCGACATCTTCCGTTTCCTTTTGGCTTTTTCAGCTGTTGCTCTTTGGCGACATCTAAGTGTTTCACCACTTTGTTGCATTCTGTGTTCATATTTGTTCAAATCCTACGACTTTCCGCCACTCCGCGCCATTCAACTGTTTTTGTTTTGTGTAAATATTCTTTTTGCTATTTGCAGTTGGGTTAAAGCAGGGGTGGGCAATTATTTTTGCTTGGGGGCCAATTTGAGAAGGTCGCGTTTAGCGGAGGGCCGTACCTTCTTATGCGAGCAGAAGCAAGTCTCGATTTATAGCCTCAGCAGTCAGCATTAATATTTAGTATGGGAAGTTGGAGGAAATTTCAGATTTGAAAATTTTCCTGAATGCTTCTGCGGGCTACTGAAAACGCTGTGGCTGACCACATTTGGCCCTCCGGCCGCTATTTGCCCACCCCTGGCTTAAAGCTTTGCTTCATATACTGCATTAATACGCCAAGTGCAGTGCAAAGTACAGTAGTTTGATAAAAAATACGTGATGCGGTTGTTTTCAGGCAATTTGCGTAATAGAACATAAAAGGGTTCTTGATAACGAGGTTTGCACGTCGTACTTCATCAGCGATTTCCATTCGTCAATAGATTTTGTGTGTTCGCTGCAGGCAAATGTATGATTGCTTTTATACATACCCGTAATACGCTTCACAGCGTTCGTGGCGCTCCTGTTCAGACAGAGTTGTCGGGCCAAGCACGCGTTATTTCAAAGGAGCTATTCCAAATTTATTCTCCATTACAGCTTTTTCATGGAAAATGTGCATAATGGTCTTGTAGCTATCCTTCAAAACACTATCTTGCTTGACATGTTTGTGGTGTTTCAGGAATTGTATTTTTGTGCGTTCGTACCAGTGTATAAGTTTCAGTTGTGGCAATTGAGTTCACAATTTTGCGTGATTCGGCAAATCAAACATTTAACCGAAGTTTGGCAGCAAATTTTGCACTCTCAGTCGGTCTCCCGCCTGGAGTGCAAGCACACACTAATTGGAGCATCCGGTCTTTCTTTTAAAGTCAGCGAGAGCCGCGACAATTAACGAACAGCAGGGTTCCCACGCGGTGTTGAAAGTATTGAAAAAGCATGGAATTCAAAATCGATTTTCAAGACCTTGAAAAAGTATTGAAATCAGCCAAAATATGCATTAGGTGTTTAAAAAGTATGAAAATTCTGAAGTATCTTTTACTGAAGGCAAAGCACTTCAATATTTATGCAGTGTTATGCAACGTGCAAAATTCAATTTCATGATTAAGAATTTCAAATAATGAAGAGAAGTAATCGTATTGATTTTTCAAATTTAGTATTGAAAAGGTATTGAAAAAGTATGTAAAATGATTTTTAAATTTGTGGGAACCCTGGAACAAACCAAAGCTGTTGAACAGAACAAAAGGTAATTTCGTGCTTGAAGCAAATTTGTTTCAGCTAAGGCGCCGAAAATCATTACAGTGCTTCAACATCTTTCGTAAAATGTTTTCATCAGACTACCATCCAACTTACTGAGATGTGCTTTCAGAAAGGTGAACAATTGCGTATGGTAGTGAGGATGTTATTGTGTCATTGAATTTATTAGAACGCTGCTTTTTCTAATTGTTGGTCAGAACGGCACCTTCCTGCCACAACATAGGCACGGCATGTTGACAAAAGAATTACTTGTCCACGCGGTCGACTTTTGCGCCAGGAATTAGAACTTGAGGGCACGAATGAGTGTCGTACTGTTTGAGGAACAATCACGCAGAAGAGTACTTATTAGCTATGTTAATAGGCGATGAAATCGATGTTTTCTCGCCGCTAGCAATCTGTTTGCCCCATATTAATTATTCACAAGTGCACAGTGTGAAATCGCTTAACTGCTCGGACAGTTTGCGATGCTTTTTACCCGAGTTTATTCTAGTCCGCAGTTTTGGGTTGCGAGTTTATTCTAGTACGCAGTTTTGGGTTGCAGGTGTCAGTCACGTAACACGATCGAGCTTAATGGGGAAAGTTAGTGTGCTTAATTATGTCTAATATGGTTTGGTTGGCCATACCACTATCATGAGCTTTTGACAGATGCGTAGCAACAGGATGACAAAACTGCAAATTATGTTCTAGGTAAAGTGACCTTAACGTTTCCAGATTCGATCTGTTTAGAACTACGCAAGGCGTTAATTGTGCTTCAACGCAGCTGATTTGACGTCTCGCAGTCTCGTAACTCGCGCTGTTTCGAATCGTTCGCAGCAATGATGTGAACAATGACCCGAAACAAATTCTATGTCACAGTTGCCTGCTTGCACATAAGCGTGTTGCTCATCGAGACGAGCGGATAGCTCTGTGGTGAGGCGTAAGCACTCGCAGGCAGAGCAATCGGTTGGACGTGAAGACGACCGCCTATCAGTCTATGTCTATGTGACCAGGGCTCGGCGTGTCTTTCCACTGCGTGATTACTTTTTTGTGCGCAGCTTAACTGCGAAGATTTTCAATGCAGACGTTCTAGAGGGCGTCTCTGTATGAAATCGGAATTTTTCGTGTATGTTAAATTTCTTGATAGCTCGTGACTCGTGCGTTGTTCAACTGATGAGAAAAGCGATTTCGCGTGAACTTGAGCTGCGATGCATTGGGTGTTGGCTTGCTTCCTCATTTTTCGTTTACCTGTTTGATAACATTTCTTTCGGTCGCATTCTGCGTTAAGATAAATAAATTGCTTGCGAAATTGCTGTTATTAATGCCAGGCAGTATAATTTCCTCGATCGTCATGAGTAAGATTTTTCTGGTCATTTGCAACTGATTAACATTGCATTGAAGATGTCGTTATCGACATCTGTTCGTTCCAACTAGATCAAGCTAGTTCCTGATTTTTGAGCCAACCAGAGATAGTTCGTGTCTGTGTGATCCGTTAAAAAATTTGTTTGGAGATGGGCGCACTATCGCTTCTGGCAAATGTGTGGCGTTAGAGCGCTGGAAGACTGCTTTGAGTTATCTGCTATGCAGATTTGACTATTCGCAAGCGGCTTGCCTTTGACGAACGTTGACCGTCTGTGACATTATTTATTTATTTCCATCGTCGACGAGTTGCTGCAAAACGCAAAAGCAGCGTGAATATGCTTGCATAGCCAACAGCTGAAGTGCGCGGGTTAAAAGGACGTTTTGAGCTTATAATAATACGAATTTTTAGGATTGATATGCATGAATGTCGCTCTCTCGCTGTTAATGCCTAGTGACAAGTTTGCTTGGTCATTGTTACGCCAGCATTTCAAGCAAGGTTGAATTTAAAAGCCGAGCAAGTCAGTTGTTCATGCAGTGGTATTTGCAAGGCCCAAATATGTTCTTGAAATTTTCAAGTGAAGCTTAGGTAATAGCTAGTTATGAGAGTGTGACATCTATCTAAGTTTGGTCATTTATACAGCATGCTGCAAAAGAAAGGGGATATTTAGTTTCTGGCCGACGTAGCACAGTGTTTGGCGATTGCTTGTCATTGTAGGATTGTGCAGGTTGTGCTGATGGATGACTGCGACGCGGGATCGACCATAGTCATGTGAACAATAAGTAATACGAATTAAAATTGTATGTAACCTGCATCAAATGTGGATGGGATGGCAACAGTTCAGTAGTAGCGTGTCCGCCTTTCAGTCTTATTGCTGGTTGTTCTATCCATGGTCGCTGAGTGAATCGCTTTAACGCTGCATGAGGCAAGAGCTTTAACCTCAACCACACCACCAAGAAGGGAACTTCAAGTTTTGACCTGTCGCCACTTGCCATCATCCAAATCATAATAAAACATGGATATCGTTTTTCTGTTTTAATAAAAATCAGCCTTAACCAGATCACATTTGTATTGACTAACCGTTCAAGTAGAGCTTTACCTCTGCATATGCAGAAGTCCGTCCTGCACCTGCATATAAAACTTTACCCCCTCCCCCGCAGATTTCTATGTGGATCTGGATATTAGTCATCGTGTGCGCAGAGGAGCATGCGTTTTCTGCAACTCCATGCTGTCTTGTGCCACTTGCTCTTCAAGTTTTCGCATCTAATATCCGCTCGTTAACAGACTAACACGGGCTCATCTTTTATTTTTTGAAGTACCACCACCAGATCGCAGTGCAATGTTCCTGACAGACATCACATGTCAGATGTTGCACAACTCCCGCAGAAATATTCTCTCACCCTGGACAATTCCAAAACTCGCGTGCGTCCTCAACCTGAACCTGTTTTGTTTTCGCTGAAACATTTCGGTCGTTTATCTCACAGTTGCATTAAAACTCACCAAAACACTGTTTTTTAGCCTGTATTTCCAAACGTTCTGACCGAAATGACTTAATTTTTTTTCGGTCATTTCAAAAACGTTTCGGTCTATGACCGAAAAAAAACAGACCTGAACTCTTTGCCGATCTATTCTTACGCCAACATTTTACCGCTACGGCGTATTGTGGCTTATGAATCTTTGCAAAGGTAAATCTAGGAATAATTTCTATGCCACGGAACAGAAAAGGTAACCACCTACTTTTTCCGTGTTGTCAGTTTCAAAGATTACAGCGCAAAGAGCTCGCGTAAGTTGATCCTGCAACATGCGTCCAAATTCAGTTAACGGTTGGCACTACCTTTGATTTCTGTTGCATGTCTTAAGGGTAAGTTTAATTGGAACTGCTTGGCCGCTTCCTCTGTTTGTGATCAACCCGTATTGCGTTCCGTGATATAACGCACTTATCATCTTAAATTTCTGTGATCATCCAGACATCGTGGAAACCCAAATCGTGGCTGTTATGACAGATCAGGTGCCTTCAGGTTACTCTTTAACTTTGTTACGTTTTCCTTACAATGTGAGTCTACTGTCTTCACTTTCCTTGACCACCTTATTAACTTTTCTCTGTCGTGTTCCACTATCCTAAGCTGTGGCCAAAACTCTTCTGCAAGCACAAGTTACGCCTATATGCCATAGATGTTTTGTCATTTCCACTATGACCCTTGATCAGCAGTTATCTTCCACCCATCGTACTAACCCGGAGAAGGCTCTTAAACTATATGTATACGACAACAAACAAACTTTAGCCTTGCGGCAAGCTTCTGAGGGATCTGCCTGCTTTCATTCTTCTGTGACGATCAAAACTAGCAAGCGTATCTATTTTTCATAGTTAAAGGCCACAAAGATGGCGGCAAGTAAATCAGTCACACTTTTTTGACGGGGAAACTAGTTTCGCGTTTTCAAATGCACCATCAGTCCGGTAAATGTAAGATAAATCTTACAGGCGAAATGTTGGCACTTGGAAACAAGTAAAGAAAAATACACGATCTGTGGCTAGTTACAACGACAGTACTAAAAATTTGTGAAGCTGAAAGGCTGACCTTCCCTGAGCCTGAAACCATATATGTATACGGCTGCCCAATTCAGTTCTGTTGCTTGGCAGCGTGTAGCTTGGTATATTGGTGGTTCCAGTTGTGTATGCTCGCACCCGAAAATAGGGGCCGAGATCATAACAACGAGGTTCAGAATTTGCCACAGAAATCCATGCGAAACGTCACTGTATTTAAGATCCGGCTTACCATTAGTCAAGTGCAGATAACGTGAGTATCAAATTACTCTCAAATTTCGCAGAGTGCTAGGACCGAAGTAGTCGGTTACCACTGCGTTACATGCAGGATGGCCGGGTTTTATGTTTAGTTTGTTTATGTAGTGTTTACTGATGATAATTATCAGGTGCTTTGACAACAATCAAATATCAGCAAGGATATATCGGTTCAATCCTGCACCGGCGGTGCTGCTGTTTCGACTTCCTTTAGTTTGCAGTTTGCAAGCGCTTTTCCAAATATGCTGTTTGCTGCAACCGGCTGCCGCCGGCAATAGACGGAGGCAACTATCACTCGGATAAGATGCTTGTTCTGAGTCGACCTGGTGACCTACTTATCATCCATGTTGTCAAATCAAAAGGTTTGCAAATCGTAGAAAGTGACCAAAATTGCTCCTCTTCAAATCGTGCCTTTGCAAGCTATATATTTAATAAAATGAAATAACTGGCGTTTAACAGACAATCAAAAATGTAATAGAATACCTATCTTCAAGTTAGTTGCTTTGCAGCTTGCTGAAGAAAATGTTTTCTCCATGTTATAACTAGGGCAACCTAAAAGTCAGTGAAGTCAAAATTTTTCTGCCTTTTTTAAAGCTTATGAAACGTCCACAAAGCAAATTTCACGCTCATACCATGAGGGAATCCCAAGTTATTAGGTCAAAAAAAGTCAAAATTTATTGTTAGGTCAAAATTAATAGTTGGTTCAAACTTTTGTTGCAACACGGATTTTTCTCTTTATCGATATTTTATTGAAACTACAACCACAGATTTTGATATTCTTTTGCACGTTTGGATGTAATTCTGTAGTAATAATGAGTTTGTTACGATTTGTGACGTAACAATGTTGTTTTGCACACTACTGGACGATTGAATATTATGTAGGATAGACGTGATAAGGCAAGAAAGGTGGTCTTACAGCACTTGGTTTGGTAAATGCTCAATCCATTATGCATGTAGTGTTTTAACTTTATGATGTTCTCACGTTTGACTCTACTATAGTTTTTAATGTACTTATGGCCATATCATCCCAACAACCGATTTTTTTTTATTTCAAAGCATTGAGTGCATGAATATGCTTCTGGGTTAACCTCAACACCTAACCCTGAATTATTTTGTAATTGCAGATGCAGAAAATGTATAGGTCAAAAATAAAGTCAAAATTTTAAATTATAAAGTCAAAACTTTAAGCTTTTAGGTCAAAAAATTGGTTGCCCTATAACGTATTGTAAAACGAAGGCATTAATTGCACGTTTGCCTTCTCAAAAATTCTCTGGCTGTCTTCTCATTCGTGCCTGCTCGAACTATCAGCCACTCCGCTACCACATTGAAATCATTATTGCAAGATAGATGGTCTTGCTAATAGCAACGTACATTCAAGAATGCAAAATCCAAATTCTGTATGTAGCTCTATGCTAGACTTAGTGCAGAAATTAGCGTAGTACGAACAAGAGCCAATGGATATAGTTTTTCACTCGAACGCAAAATAGCAGTTACGTTTTGACTGACGCAACTTTTAACTTTTTGTTTCAAAAATCAATCTTAATTCAAGATTATGCATCGTCTTATCAACCTGCACCATTTGTTTGAGTGTCCGGTGCCACGAATTGGAAAGACTTATTGCGGGATGTTCTGCTGCAAACTTGGTGTCTATTATTTGGAAACCAGGCCTAATGTGTGAACTTTTCTCTACGTCTCGGTCAGTGGTGCTCAAACTTTTTGGCTCGTGGGCCACATTTGTCTTTCAGACACCCTTCGCAGGCCACAAGAACTAATATCTCAATAAAAATTCTCTAAAAAATTATCTTAAATGATTAAAGTGTTAAGTTTTCTTTCCAATGAAAATTGCTTCGCTGGCCCCTCCAGAGGGCCTTGCGGGTCACGGTTTGAGCACCACTGGTCTAGGTTGAGTTTCACCGGGAGAAATCACTGAATATCGACTGATAGAGGTTTTTAAAATGTCAGTTGATAATGGCTGTAAATTTTAATGGCTTTGAAATATCAGTTGATAATAAAAGCTTAAAATTTTAAGCTTTGAAAATTTGCGCGATTCGTGTTCATCGAATGTAGAAAGTATTTGTTAAAACGGAAAGATATAGCTCACCATCAAGTCCGAAACGTCTTGATAATGATTTATTAATGACTTATCTTTCAGTGGTGCAACTCAAAGGCGCGCTCGCTCGTGATGGCATACCGAAAGGTTGACTTTGCCATCGCGATTAACTTCCAGTTGCAGTTGCTGCTCTGCCCTAATATTTTTTGAACGTCTATCTGAGTTTTTTCTCTCTTGTCAAACATTTGTATTGTGAGCGAAGCTAACTTACAGAAAAGGGTAGAAGTGGCATGCGATTTCGAGGTTCATTGTTGTAAATAAATTACAGCGTGCTGCACGTTATCAATAACCTATAGCTTCTCTATGTTGTAATTAGATCTTTTGTTTGCCTTTCGTCGAGTGGGCAGTCACGAAGATAAGCGCCGAAATACTGTAACATTTGATTTTTTGTGAGTAGGTTTAAAAACTGTATTTATTTAAGCAATTTTAATCTGCTAAATTCCGTTGTACGGACGCTCTTACGGGTTTCGTCGTTGTGGCTGGCTGTCTTCTTGATGTGCTCCGTTCTTCTGTACCGTGTCATACCGTCTTTTGCTTGGCTGCACACCGCATCTGAATGCGCACTCGTCATCAACGTGAAAACGCTAATTGCTTTCAGTAACCCACAATTTGTTAAAAGCCAGATCGCATTTGTCGGTAGTTTGAGCATTCTCGTTGTCAACCGCTTTTTCCACAGCAGATGGTAATTTTCCGCCAGTAGGACATTCGTTCGTCCGCCTTGCAGATTTCTTTTAGTTTTGAAGTGCTGGTATAGCTGTGGCTTGGTTGCTGGTTGATTGAACGTAACGAAACTTAAGTTTAAGTCCCATGGTGAATTTACGGTCTCACTTAATAGTCTCAGTCTTATTATGAATTATCGACATACTAAAATATGTAGAACACCGATATTGTCATCGTTCCATTTTAAAGGTAGCATGTTTTGTAATCTGCTGCTTTATCTTGTTGATATTTGACAGTCGTTCAGTACCGTAGCGTTGTGAATCGCGGACGTACGGAATCGGTTAAATATTTACCTGCACTTGTTACGTCACTGCTATAAACGCCACGTACAATAGAGATTCAAACAGCCGAAACCCCACGCAATGAAATCAGGCAATAAACTGTCGTGGAGTCTTCGAGTTGTTCGTAACACTTGTTGTGAAGTACGTCGTTATTGTTGAAACGTGATTTGCGATAGTACAAAGCTTTAGCC
>Ga0210059_1006545_pt1 | contig 18657 bp, 12 predicted proteins | sample Ectturendosymbi2_FD_188042 | JGI IMG/M metagenome (GOLD analysis project Ga0210059, IMG submission 188042) | Ecteinascidia turbinata endosymbiont from Florida, USA - Sample 2 (SPAdes) (version 2) | ecosystem: Host-associated > Tunicates > Ascidians > Unclassified | place: Key West, Florida... | reverse complement strand
TGAGAGATGAACGTGCATTTACATCGATTTAAAACAAGTTTCCGTATTCCTGGAAAGTGCAAGTAGGGTTTATGAATTCATCTGAAAAGAATTATCACTTTAAGTAACTAATACAGCTGAAGGTCGGAGTTGGTCCGGAGTCGGAGTCGGATAATCGAAATTTCCCAGAGTCGGAGTCGGATGACGGGACTACGACTCCACAGCCCTGGGATGCACAGACCACTTAACGGTTTAGTCTGTTCCACAGGGCTTGAGCCTTTGACATCGTCTGTACAAGGTTAAAATAGTTTTATTAAGAAAGTTATAGCCAATGTTTTCATTGAAGGAAAAGATACAATGCAGTTGTGTTAAGCAATTTACCTTTCTAAAACACGGCTGGTAGCCTATGCTCCAGCGAAGTACCTTCTCAATGTCACGTGTAGCAAGTAAGTTTAAAGTATGAGAGGCACATCTGTGATGATTAGGCAACTGGCATTCATCGTTATTTTCTCCAATGTTTTGATACTGAATAGTCACAGGCTCATCGAAATCAGCCTCATCATCTTCTTGACAGGTATTCATTAAGTCAATAGTAACTGCTTCATTTTCAGCTGGACCATAAACCCGAAAGGCTTTGACGAAATTGGCACCATTGTCGGTAGTCGTGCTAACCACCTGCAAGCAAACCTCCACTTTACCTTCTAATTCTCTTTTATGTGAGATGTTATTTAAGTATATATACAGCACCAGTTCATGAAGAAAAAAGCTTTAATTCTGGTTGAAGTTTTGTCGTTATAATTTTTCATCTTTCGCCATGCTCTTACTAGAACTTGCACACAATGCAACAAGTATGCCTGCTATCTGTGTTAGGCTACAAGATAAATATTTGCATTTCACACTAGGTTGTGACTGATTTTAAAATATTATGTTCACTTTGTGTATGATGTCAAATTCCTGATGAACATCATGAACAATTGCACCAAGAATATCATGGGTATGGCTTACATCTACTTCTCGGCAACAGAGCATAGCATCTTTTCATGACAGATCACAAGGGTCAATCCATTGTGCAGTCATGCCCAAAAACGATTGATTATGAGCAGACCAGCAATAAGCAGTAGTGGCAGCAAAGTTGATTTCAGAAAACAAATGGGTGAGGGCAGATCGAGATGCACGAAAGCGCTTCGGTAGAATGGACATTAAGGTTCTTCGACATGTGAGGTAAGGAGCAGAGGCAATTTTTATATATTCATACCAAGCACAGAATCTTGGTGAATCCGTCAGGGATGCAGGCATCATATCCTCAACAATAAAGCTATAAACAAAGCAATCAATAGACTGAACACATTATTTTAATAAATGAAAATCGATCATTTGAATAAACAGAAACAATCAGTGTGTATTCTAGCTTTATTTATAATTTTTGCAAAAAGCCTGTTTATATTCTTCTATTAAATTATATTAAATATTTGCTTAAATGTAAAAAAGCTTGTCGAACCAAATTTTAGAATGACTTACTCTTGAAAAAGCTTCTCTGCTTTTTTCTTGTCGAAGTTTGAGAAGGCAGACGTAATACTAGTTTGCCTTGGCACTTATTCTGGAGGGATTTCTTTTGATTTTGTATCTTCTTTCACTCTGCCTCTCTTGGATCCACCCGCAGCAGCAGCTACAAAACCTTCATACTTGTTTAAATGTTTCTGCAACAGTCAATAAGTTTAATGCAAGCTTGGTGGTATGACGTATAATTGATAGAGTATCCAAACACAACACAGGTCATTTACATGTAGCAAAAGACACATTTCAAAAGCAACTGTCGACCGATCCGGTCTCATCAGTGCATTTCTGTTCACGGTACCATGCCTTCTTATAGTGTGACTTTAAAGAATAGATGCTTTCAATGGTAAAAGAAAATGTACGATTGCACATTTTGCAAAGAATGGTTCCTTTCACCACACCTGATCGCCCCGTTTTACTATTCTCCTTTGCTTCTTTTTTTACGACAGGCCCAATGAAAGTTTTCAGATGGGGCCATGGATGGTAATCTTCAATATCACTGGGCTTACTTTCAGATGCTATATCCATAATTATTAAACAGCAGTAGTGAAATTAATGAAAGTACTATAGACCTACAAGCTACAACAGAGGTCAAGTATTGCATTCACCTCAGGTACAGTCGATTTTAGATACAATAAGCAGCAGATGCATTAATAATAGCAAAATAGTAAATTTTTACTTTAGATCATGCATTTTTTACTGTAATACTTCTAACCTAGAACCTTCAGCTTCACCCCCAACACATCTACGGTTATCTTTACATTAACTCTAATCCTCATTCTACCTCCACTCTAACTAATTAAGACTAACCTTAACCCAAAACCCTGCAAACGTATGTGGGACCTCTAAAAAGACGTCATGCCGGTACATCATTGATTTAATCTAATTATATATTTCACTTAATAGTAAAATAGTACCGGTGTTGACCCTAAACAGCAATTAAACGTAGCCTGACTTTACAGAAGTCATACAATATTCACACTCAATAGTAGTCGAGTGGGAACATGGTAAGACAAGACAACACACATGACTATTCTGTAGGTAAACTCCATCTGCTCAGTAAGCGTGCAGACTGCAGAAGCAAATACTCAAAAAGGCAGATTACTTGCATGTGCATGGAAAACACAGCAGAGAGCTACTGCGCTGAGACTAATTTAAAGGGATACTTTCTAAAATGGTCCCCTGTACATTTTTGTCATTTGCAGTTGCGGACTATGTGCAAAAATAAAAATTGCTCAAGCAAAGCACAAGTTGAAAACACTAAATTTGCGTGTCGAAAATCCACAATGAAAAAGTTTGCTCCGCAGTTGCGGACTTGCGGACTACCTGTCGCAAACTCCCAGCACTGGGAATGAGCGTGCTTTACCTAATCTACGTTCTTTCGAGTCTGCTGATTGGGAATCCTACACAGTACCTTAGTTTGTGCGATGCCTCTCTTATGCCAGTCTATGATTGAGTTTGAACCTTCTTCAATTTGATTGTTACTTGCTCGTCGGTACCGTTCGTGTTTGTGCTGTATTTAACGAAAAATACAACAGTAGGTTTCATAAAAGGCTTTCTCTTGTGGAAAAACACAATCGTACTATTGTGCGAACTCACTGTTTTTTACACGGGGAAGTGTTAGTTGCAAAGATGGCACAAAATGAACTAAAAGAAGCACTGAGGGAAGCGATCGAAATAGTGAATTTCATTACAACTCGTCCAGTGAAGTCTAGAATCTTTGAGTTGATATGCAAGGATATGGATTCTCAACATGTTCGTTTGCTATTGCACACTGAAGTAAGATAGTTGTCAAAGGGGAAGGTATTACCTCGTGTTCACGAACTTCAGAACGAACTTCTGAAAGTATTCTTACTTGGACGACGGATAAATTAGTTGCTTTTACGAAAAATGTTACTTTATGGAAGAGCAGAGTGAAGGCAGGTAGGCTACTTTAGACATGTTTCCATTAGTATGTAAAACCTGAGTGAAGGAGATGATTCCTATCATCATTGAGCATTTGTTTAGAAAGGAGAGTAGAAGAATATTTTCCCTCAATCAATGTTGATGAATTTGATTGGATTTGTAATTCTTTTGTGAAGTTGCTGCTCCTGACTACTGCCTTGTCGCGCTGGAGGGGCTTGCGTACCTTTGTGAGCCCTAGAGCTATGCTGACGGGAGTTCAAGCTCCCAGCAGGGCCACCCATGCCAGACAAGTCAAAGCATAGAGGTCTGACTAAAGTAATCACAGGTAGGCAGGTTCGCCAACCTGTCTCTTCCTATGTCAGCTTGGCAGCAGGGAGTGGCAGTCTCAGTCAGGGCGCCTGACAATCTGTTCCTTGACTTCCGGTGGCAGGGAGTGGCAGTCTCAGTCAGGGCGCCTGACAATCTGTTCCTTGGCTTCCGGCTGGCTGAGGCAGATTTCAGTTACTTCTGTACTGAAATCACTAGCCACACGAATGTGCCACTGTGGGGCAGCCTGTCCTCATCCCAGCTGTCATGCTTTGGCATTCCGCTGGATATGTTGTTGGTAGGCCCAGAGGAGGGCATTTGACCTGGGCAAGCATCTATCCTCACCCTCATTTGCCCAATTCGGATTACACCAAAAAAGTTAGTTTCAGGGCATCCGTTGCAGCACCGCCCATAACAAACATGAATAGCAAAAGGAACCTGTTTAAGCCACCTGCAGATCAGAACCACTCAAAGTGGCCGTTGCTGCCCGGCTCGGTCGGTGTGTGAAGCAGGCACGGCCAGGTTGTCAGCCTACTACTGCCTCACTAATACTTTGTTACTGGAACGTCCGTTCCCTTGGACCTCAGACAGAGGCCACGACATTCTCCCCCCGGAAGACAGCTTTAATTAACCCAGAACCGGACCGCCTCGTCATCCAGTTAGCTTCCCGTAGCAAAAGCTGGTGGCATTCATCTGGATCAACAAAAGAAGAAAATTACACCATATTTTGGAACAGTTTTGAGAACAGTGAAAGCCCAGGCAGGCAGTCAGTATAGCTGTCTGCAACACACTTCTGTCTTGCGTGGAACAGCCATTATTTGTGTCTCCCCGTCTTATGTCGATCAGAATGCGCACTGGAGTCGGATACATCACAGTTATTTCTGCATATGCACCGACGTTGCTGACGTCTGCCAAAGATAAGGACGAGTTCTGTGAGCAACTCAGTGATCTCCTTTCAAGCATTCCCGCTGGCCACGAAATCGCTCCATTGGGAGACTTCAACACGCGTATCGGTGCTGATTTATGGACCTCTGTTATAGCACGCTTTCGTGTAGGCAAAATTAATGATAATGGGCAGCGCCTGCTTGAGCTGTGCTGATTATTCAACCTTTCCATTGCGAGCACTTTTTTCGAAGGCTCGTTGCCGTCCAAGGTAACCTGGATGCACCCACACTCTCATCAATGGCATCAATTAGCCTAGATCACATTATCATTCGAAGACGTCAGCTGCGCAGCCTCAAACAGTGCCGCATCATGCAATCCGTAGATTGCAAAACTGATCATGTCCTGGTTCGCTGCAAGCTCCAATTCACACCAAAAAAATTCTATAAAACTCGACCAAAGCCCTTGCCCCTTGTAGACGTCCGCTCTGCTCAACTCTCTCTGCAATCAGCGTTTTCAACAGCTGCTATCTTCCAAACTGGACAATACAAACTTACCTGCTGATCCAAACGTCGCCTGGCGTACAACTTGTGATGCTATTATGTCCATTGCACTAGAGGCCTATGGTTGATGATCGAAGGCGTGGCCTGACTGGTTTCACAATAACGCCGACCTCCTTCTACCCACCCTTGCAGCCAAACGATCGGCCATATTGAAAGTAACAGCGAGAAACAACTGCTCCGCTCAGGGATTTACAGGCGGCAAAACGCACCGTTCAACGTTTCACTCGATTTGCAGTCTCGTGCTACTGGGAAAACCTGAGCACACCCATACAACAATGCGCAGACTGTGGTGACTTTCAAAGACTTTACAGTGGAGTACAGGGAGCCATCGGTCCAATTCCTAAGAAAGTGTCCCCTTTACTCGCAGCTGATGGAGCACTCCTGGTTGACACCTCTGCCAAACTGGAACGTTGTTTGGTTCAGTAGAGCTCCATCTATTCCCAACTAGCCCACGTCAGCTGTTTGGCACTATCCAACCTGCAGCAGCTACCTGTCCTTCAGGAACTGGACAACCCTTTCACCATGGAAGAGGTGAAACTTGCAATCAGAGGTCTGAAGAATAAGAAATCTCCTGGGCAAGATGCCACCCTCCCAAATTTTTTAAAACTGGTGGCAAACCTCTGCTAGCGGTGCTTTTCCGTATATTCACGAAATGCTGGAAAAGACGACGTTTTCCGGACGATTTGAGAGACATCAACATCATTACTCTCTATAAGAACAAGGGCGATCGTAAGGAATGCAACAACTATCGCGGCATCTCGCTTTTGTGTATTTCCGGGAAAGTTTTTGCCCGTCTCCTATTGCCCAGAGGCCGTCAAATTGCTGACAGAATTCTACCTGAGAGTCAATGTGGCTTTCGCCCCGTTATAAGTACATCAGATATTGCATTTTCACTGAGACAGCTCCAAGAAAAAAGCATGGAGCAGTCGGTCTAGGACAGTTCGGCACTGCCGTTTCGGCGCTGCTGTTTCGGCGACGCCGTTTCGGCGACGAGCCGTTTCGGCGACGGAACGTTTCGGCGATGGTGGTCGCAAATGTATTATGCGAAAAAAATGTGTATTTTTGAAATACTTTAAAGGTTAGAATACAAAGGATGTTTGCTTCGTAAGTGTTTGTGTTGTCATCCTGATGGCCAGTTGCCAGTGTAGTTTCCCGTCCGTCTGGATTTTGGAAGCACTTAGTGCGACCGTGACCACGTGTGTAAAGAAATATGGCTTGTGACATTTATTTTTGCTGGCATGAGGCGTTTGTGAGTTTACACAAAAGTTAAGCCTGGACAGCATCTATTGCTTGATCTTTCACGTAAGTATCATTTTGTTTGCATTTCACAGCTACTCTAAGAATATATCGTACTTTCTTGCCATTGGTTGCCTATCAGTGTGCGAATATGCAGTAATTGCACTTCCACATCCATGATATACATCAAGGCTGTCCAACCCGGGGGCCGCATGTGGCCCCCGAGGTTGTTTTAAGTGGCCCGCGATGTAATAAGTTCGTAAGCAGACTTTTTAAATTTTTAGTATTTTTTTAGGCTCAAGTATATTTTCCATCAAAACACACCAAAATTATACCTGTTGTTTCTGTTATGGGCCTACCAACCAAACACTTGTATAACAAATGCTTCGTAAATATGTCAATTTTTTAGATTTGGTTTGCATCCGTACAAGCTGGCAACACTGCGTGCAAGTATAAGACTCATTATCACCTCGAGTGATTGCATAAAACGTATCAAAATTAAGGGGTTTGCTATGTCACAATAGCTTATTGTTATGTCACAAAAACGGTTGTGGCCCGCAATAAATTTCTTTAGGTGAAAGTGGCCCGCAATACTAAAAAGGTTGGGCAGGCCTGATATACATCATGAATCGCAGCAAAATAAAGCATAATTGGAAAGATCTGGGACAAGTGCTAGACTGACTTTTGCGCCTACACACTTCACGGCGGCATTGCGAACTTTTGCACTTGGGTGGCATTCCAAAGGAAAACACATTTCACATTTCAACGCCGAAACGTCCATTGCCGAAACGGCAGTGCCAAACTGTCCCATTCCGTAGAGCAGTCACGTCCGCTGTATGTGGTTTTCACAGACCTGACCAAAGCCTTCGATACAGTGAGCCGGTCTGGCTTGTATAACATGCTCAAACTGTTAGGCTGCCCTGAACCGCTACTTTCCATCCTTGTAGTGTTCCACGAGAATATGAAGGCAAGAGTCCAGTTTGATTGCTCCATGTCTAAAACTTTTCCAATTTGCAGAGGCGTCAAACAAGACTGTTCCTGGAGCCGACGTTGCTTGGCATATCAAGCATGTACTGATTCATGAATTGCTGTACGCCGATGACGCTGCCCTACAGTTGCTCACTCCGAAACGCACTTGCAAAACCTGTGCGAACGTTTCGCTAAGGCTGCAATGACTTGAGTATGACCATCGACTTGAAGAAAACAGTCATATGTCGCTTGGAACATCCATTCCACCACGCATTCTCATCAACGGTTCACTGGTTAATGTTGTTGACAAGTTCTCTTATCTGGGATCTGTTGTCAACCCTTCGAACAATCTGGACGACGAAATCAACCAACGAATTGGAAAAGCTTCAACTTACTTGGGGCGACTTAGCTCTCGGGTATGGAAAAATCACCACCTCGCAATTAAACTGAAGATCAAGGTCTACACCGCTTGCATCCTGAGTGTTCTGTTATACAGCAGCAAGACGTGGTGTAGGTTACATACCACCGCCAAGAAAACAAGCTCAATGCAATTCAGTTCAGATGCTTTCGCTCTATTCTTGCTGTCTCATCAAGGGATCGTGTCCCTAACTCCACCACCGTGCATCTCGCCGGTTCATATAACCTCACCACAATCATGAGGCAGCAACGTCTGCGGTGGCCAAGCCACGTCCATCGTATGGAAGATGGTCGACTGCCCAAGGATGTCCTCTATGGTGAGTTCTATAACGCGCCTCGTAGTAGCGGCAGACCCAAATTGCGCTACAAGGATGTCATCAAGCGTGACATGGCGAGCTTCCACATCTCTCCACAGTAATGGGAAACACTTGCTGCCGATCGCTACAGATGGCGTGCCTCTCTGAGTTACAGTTGTTCATTGTCAGCCATAAGCTACGCAGAAAAAATGGAGAAGCGCCGAGCTCATCGTCGTCAATGACAGTATGGGCCATGATGATGTGAAGTTGACAGACTCTTATAACTTTGCGTTGTCTGAAGGAGAACTTGCATCACTCTCCAGCGATCGTGGACTTTGAATGAACCATGCGGAGCTTCCACTGGACACATTTTGGATTTCTATTATGAAAGAGTAGCCTATCCCTCTATTCCTAAGAAAGTCATCAAAGAGTTGCTGCAGTTTTCTATATAGTTGCTGCAGTTTTTTATATATTGGTTTCACACCAAGCTGTCCCCCCACATTTTACAACAAAATTGCGCCCATGATATCACTTAATATTTTTTGTATATAAGAAATGCAAAAATTCTTGATGTACTTTGCCATTTGAAAATATTATTCAAACTGAACTTGGTAGCTCGTATGTGATGTGTCAAATCCATTATTATTAATATTGGGAAATAGAGTGATTTTACAACAGGGGTGCCGCGAAATTTTTACAGCATTGAAACTGTGCCACCATGTAAAAAAAGTTTGGGAATCACTGTGCTAATCAGTAATCATGCAATGCAGACAAGAAGCCTCTAACTGCTTGCCAGCAATAAAATCATGACATAACTTGTGTTGCAGCTGACTGCATCGCCTTAAACGACTGAGGCAAGCACAAGAGAAAGGTGGTGATTCAGAGCATTAAACTAACAGGAAAGCAACCAGCAGCAATAGAGCTCACTCGACGAATTCACTCCTTGTTTCCACTAGTCACCACATTCAATCATCAATCTCAACTACAGTATCAGTAGATCACCCATCGAGTTCACTCTAGTGATACTAGGTTACTCTATCATTATATAGGGATAAGCGAATTATGATAAGTCGCTTGTGGTTCTTCTTCTTTGGTTTGAGCGAGTTGTTGAAACCACTGCTTGGCAGCACTAGATCTCGGGGCAGGTGCTGAGCAGCCATTCAATTGTCTCATCGTCCAGAACCGTCAGGCCATGCAGACCGTGGGGAGCTCGATGGATAGGACATTGGAGGACAACATGGTCTATGGTTTCTTCTTCTGCGCCACACTCACAGGCCGCAGAGGAGGCCATACCCTATTTGTACAAGGAGCGGAAACGTCCGACACCGGTGCGGAGGCGGTTAAGCCAGGCTCTTCTTGGAAGGGTCATTACGGGTGGGTGGGTGCCGGTGTTGGGGATGAAAATGCGGAGTCCTGTGGGGCTATCCGTTCACTCGTCATTCCATTGGTAATCCGCCCACTGCGCTGCACGTATGTTGTTGTTGTCAGATAAACTGATGAGATGTTGTGCGACGGGTACAAATGGGTGTCTTGATTTACATTCGCACTCTTGGGAAAGGTGAGCGCTGAGTGGAGCAGATGTCCAGGCTCCATGGTGTGGCATGCTAAAGACAGTGTGGCTCCATTGCGACAAAACTCAGCAGGTTGAATGCCTGCGAGGGTTGGAAAGTTGTCCACTGGTGTAGGACGCAGGCATCCAGGCATCCAGCGGGTATGAGCACTATGGCACCAAGCAGATGCGCAGTACTCTGGTTGATTGCACCCAGGCCAGGGTGGCTATTCGCACAGTTGTTGCTCCAGCACCCCAGCCGGAGCCAGCAAGCCACCTCAGGAGCGTGAGCGCGAGTCAGGTTCTTGCGAAGTGACTCAAGGTGTCGGCGGTACATGAGCGACCTGTCTAAAGTGACTCTGAGGTATTTGGGCTCGGAGCAGAAGGGCAGGGTTTCGTTGTTGTATTTGACTTTCAGCTCATGTTTAGCTTCCTTGTTGTTGAGGTGGAAAGCTGCCGACACCATCTTTGTAGTGCTGAGCTTTAACTTCCAAGTCTGGAGGTATTCACTTACAGTTGCCATGTCCTTGGTCAGAACCCCTTCCACTGCTTGCCAGTCTCCATCAGCATGGATGATTGCTAGATTGTCAGCATATGCATACTTTTTGGAGACGGTGGTTGGCAGGTCAGAGATGTAGATGTTGAAGAGAAGAGGGCCAGGACAGATGCCTGTGGGAGGCCGTTTTTGAGGCGTCGTAACCTGCTTCTTTTGCTGTTTCCGGTGGTGAGGGCGAATCTGCGATTGTTAACCATCTCCATGATCATGTGAACCATGTGTCTATCAGGTAGCAATTGCAGCAGGTTGCAGGTGAGGCCGCGGTGCCATATAGTGTCGTAGGCTGCTGTGAGGTTGACAAACACAGCTCCGGCCTTCTTTTTAGCCGAAAAGCTATCCTCGATGTCTTGTGACAGCAGGGTGACGTGGTGTACGGTCGACCCCCCGTGCTGAAAGCCTGCCTGCTCCCGAGGGAGCAAGTGGTCGATGATTGGGTCGATACAAGTGTGGATGAGTCTCTCGAGGATTTTGAAGGGCACACAAAGCAGGGATAATGTGGTGACTATCACAGTGAATTGCTAATCATGGGCACCATCTAGCGGTGTCCATTTATTTACATGTGGCGCCATCTCCAGGCCGCCACACTTGTCCATATTGGGTAATGACAAAACGGCCGTAACAGTTATTTTTCCTCATGAGGCAAATTAGACATTGGCTTCAAGTTTTCGGAGTGGAAACAGGAGTAGGAGTGTATATTTCCAAAGAGTTCCAGAGCAGGAGCTGGTGTCACTTTTTTGGAGCAGGAGCAGGAGTGAAAAAAGTGACTCCGATCACCCCTGAAAGGAAGTTCAGCACATAGCAATTTATTCATTCTCTCTACCATTCATTCATTTTTTCATTGTTCTAACAAACAGCGTCGTTCAAGACGTCGAAATCACGAATCCGATCAACAAATCGATATCTTCAACACGAGTAACCGAAACAAAAATTGTTTGCAGGCAAAATATTTAAAAAGTCAGGCTACCAGGTTCAAGTTCGGTACACACGCAGCCACAACGTATTTCTTTGGAGTGTCACGACCAGAGATGATCATTGGAATGGGCTTGAATTGGACTGGATCCAGACTTTGACGAATTGTGTTGAATTTGGATTGGATCGGAACTGTAAAGTGCTTGATAAATCTAGGATCAGGACCGGATTTGGACTGACTTAATTGAAAAACTTGCGTAATTTTTGTTATTGAAAAGTTAATTTTTTGGACTTTATTTGGACTTGGATTTCTAATTTCCTATACTCTTTGGACTATGTTTAGACTTGGACTGAGCTTCGAAATTTCAGGACTGGATCTGGATCGAAAAATGTGACAGTCCGCTCATCTCTGGTCACGACTCTGTGATCAGTGCGCCTATATCCACTTGCTTTTGTTGGGGCCTTGCATTTAACTTCGCAGCAAATGCTGCATTGGTGAAAAGTCACTATCACCACAATGCACGAATCTTTGCATTGCACCAAGCCATTAATGATGCAGAAGTGACAAATTTTGATAATTTCCTTGTCATGCAGGTCAGTGGCTTAACGAGGCTAAGTGCTGACCGGGGCCGACAGTAAAAGTGCTGCCCTTTCCACCCTTCAAATTTGCTCACAACAATTCAAAATCAAAGAAGGTCACGTTTTGTGCTAGATATAAGGAATAACACAACATCTTGAACATCAGAATCAAACACTCACCAACTGAAATAGGTCTTGTTTTTCGTTCTCCATTATGGATCTTGCAGTTTCTGCTTGTTCGCTGACTTTCCGGTCATGAATATTCCTATATTTTTGCCTTCTTTACATATGCATCTATGGACCCAGTATACGATGGCGTAACTAGAGGTTTGATCCAGGGGTGGCAAAACCTAGCTGAAAGGGGCCCACTGTCCGAAACTCAGAAAAAAAAGTTAAGAAATAGTAATGATTTCGAATGTTGTGAATGCCTGTACTAGCTAAAAAAACGATAACACCCAGCAAAAAACAAAATACAACAACTTACTGAAAACCAAAAAATACTGAACATCAAAATGTCAGCTAAAGGGCCCGGTTTTATACATTCAGCTTGCCAGTGAGGGCAGCTTGTCCCCCTGCGCCCCTGTCTGTTTACGACACTGCCTGTATATTTCATTAAATTTTCTTTAATGTTGGTGTGGCGGCGTGATTGCGATACATATCAACGTTGAATTCCTAGCAGCAATGGTAGAGTCTACCTAGTCGAATGGGGAAAACTCTATTATTGCTGTTACGTGGAAGGTTGTCGGTTCCACTCCCTCTTTAGGTGGCTCAGGACGACACAGTATTGTAGCTGCAACATTTGCTTTCACTGTCCTGTATAAGCTGCACCACTTAGCTTTACTCATTGCAAGCACCACTTGGATTGTTTACTCATTGCAAGTGATCAAACAAAAACAAAAACGATAAGAGAAATGATGGCGACATGACAACTTTACAAGTGTAGCATCCCGTCTTTAACTAAAACAAAGTAGATACTGCATACAATAGGCTATAATAAAAAATTTAACAATCTGTTTATTCATTTCATTCATTTCCATATCTGCTTTTCATCTAGGGGGTCGAAGGGGCAGCAACCTTGACAGAACCCGGAATACATCATTGTCAACAGCAATTTCAGGTAATTCTGTTGGCTCCACACCAGGTATGAGCGGACTGTGAAATTTTTCAGTTCGAGTCCAATCCTGATCAGAGGTGGATGGAGTCTCATTTTTTGACTCCGCATCCGCACCACTCTGGAAAGTTTTGCTCTGCATCCACTCCTCCTTCGCAAATCATGGAAACATTCAAATCCACCTCCGCCTTGACTCCCAAAATTGCAAATTCTACAGTAACATATAGGCATGTTGCTTGACAGTTCTGCTTAATGTATGGCAATTCCTATTTAGCCCCATGAGGCAAAATACTGCTGGCGTTATGTCGCTTTTGGATGAACATGATTGGTTGAAGTGGTTTACATGACAAATTCAGAACGCATGACCTGCTTAGTTGACGTCTATAATGGCTCAGTGTGAGATGCATGGATGAATGTTGTCAAGGTTTCAGTGCTGGCAAGCTGTTAGCAGCTTTTTATCTACATTGTGTGAATTGTAGGCTACATCCTAACCACAAACCCTGGGCCCTTACACTGCACCCTGAACCATTGTCTTGGCCTATTTTACTAACCACGTAACCACTTCAACTAATTTTGTTTGTCTAAAGGTAAAATAGTTCCAGCACAGCTTTTACCTCATGAGGCAAATCAAGCACAACCATTTGTTAATCGCATAACGTTTTTCTGTTGAAGGACAACTCTTTATCTTCTTGAAACAAAGAACTTCAAGTGAACTACAGATAATAAAACTTGAGTTTTCATAGTTGGAGTAACTTTAGTTCAGTCACTAACAGCTGGGCACCTTAATGCTAATAGTGTTTTGTCAAAAATATATCTGAAATGCTATGACTTCAAATATTAATTGCAGTGCACATATTACCACCACTCACCTCATATTTCATCATTGGATAAACATTAGACAACACTATTACACAACAATGGTTAAAGCCAAGGATGCAATTCTAAGTGAGGCGCAATCGAAGGCTGCCAACAACTTCTTGTTTTGGTGCTGCCATACCGTATGAAACTGCAGGCTATATAATTAAAGATATAAGTAGTAACACAAGTAAAACGTCGTTGATAGCCTTTGCTACATTTTACAAAATCCTGGCTATAGGCATCAACCACACAGAAGCCGCGAGAGATGCAAAGTGGGTTTGGGTACAAGTTAACCATAAATAATGGGCATATTGTTCAGCTACAGTCTACACAGACTGCCTCACTGAAACCTTCCGACTCCGAATCCCAATGTTGTTAGGAATCCGACTCCGAATCCACCCAAAAACCTCCGACTCCTTACGACTCCGAATCCTGAGCTGACTCCGCAACCCTGGTTAGATGTTACCCATGCCATGTTGGTGTTGAAAGATCACCGATTCTGATTTTTTTATAAATTTTTGCTTCAAAAATGATTTTTAGCATTTTGTAAGTTTCTAGAGACCGCAAAAGATTGTTAACTGCCTCTGTCCGGCATTTATCCAGTGTGGTTTACTGTAAGAAAGGTCACTGTCTTGAAACAGTGACTTTTAACGCCTGCACATGTGAGAGACCACAGTATAGCTGTGATTTCTTTCGTGCAAAACGTTGGCTAACTGGCTTTACTGTAACGTTGGTTGTCACGTATTCAGAAACAGACAGCATAAAATTTAAAGATGCAAGATAATGTTAGAAAGTTACATTTTCAGGTAAACCTCTGTGAAGTTTTTGCCGAAGACAAACAGCAGTACAATTGTGGAGACTTATTTTTAGGATGGCAGTTTTGCAAAGACCATCTTCAACCATTAGTAAACAGGATTTCCATCAAAACTTTAGAGAAGTATTGACCTAACTTATGGGCGCAATTTTGTTGCAACATGTGGGGCGACAGCTTGATGTAAAACCAAAAAGTCATCGGGCCGATGCGGAAGTGAAGATTTGTAAATACAGATTCCCAATCTTGTTTTTGACAGGGTTTTTCAAAGCAATAATAATCACGCTTTGCTTTATCCTTACAAATGATTTAGAAATTAATAAACTTAATTTTGTTGTGGGACATGGTATTGCAGTTCAGCTTGATTGCACTACTATCTGACTATGATACAAACGAGCACAGCAATATCGTGGAACACATCACTTGGGTTTTATCGGAGCTGTCAGTTGGAGTGCACAAAAAGGTGAATCGCATTGGTCGCACGTGCATATCAATCTTTAGTAGAGCACATCGATTTTCATGCATTGTATAAGAAGTGTGGGTTACAACGCGATTTGATGTATTGTTTTAGTAGCTTAACGTTAAAAAGAAGATAAATTGCAAGGTACGACATATATTGCAAGGTATGGTACCTAAATATTTTTCTGCACATTTCTGCTCTTTAAAAATGCTACAAATCTTTAGCTACTGGGCATCATGCATGCAGCCCGACCCCTAGCCAAATCTCCATTGATATCCTTTTACAGTAGCAAAAAAATGTTTGGCCAAAATTAGCGTAGCCTACTTCACACAATGATATACAATTTATTTTTACTGCTGATGGGTGGAGGATGTATCCTTCCAATTTCCCCTTGTCAGCCCCTGCACGCTGTTGGGTACCCTTTCGATTGTCCAAACATTGTTTGTCTAATAGCCTTTACCAACATCAATCAAACTCCCAAGCAGAATTATCAAAGCCAACTAGAGAAGATTTCAAGATATCCAAAAGAAAACGAACCAGAAGTCTTTCTGAATACATACCCGTATACCAATCTAGCCTACAATGTGATTTATGCATAACTAATCATCTGGTGAACAGGCCCGTAACTAAGGGAGGGCTTCGCTCCCCTGGAAAAACTTTCTCCCCTGAAAAAAATGTCTTGGACATATTGTATGCATAACCATTGCTTTCGTACATGCTGTCGATGTAAATTTTGGGCCTCCCTCAGAATGTTCTTTGCCTCCCTGGTGCCCCAAGCTGGTTACAGGTCTGCTGGTGACTGTTGCCTTGTGACTTCTGTCAGTTATGCCACTCAGCTCAGTCTTTTCACAATCAAATTTTTCAGGATTAACATCAAATTTTAGTAGGCAAAAGTAATGTCAGAAGTTTTATTCTAGAGCTATACATGCATAACGACACGAAAATATATATGAGATCAAAAAGAAATCAAAATAAACAGCGGTGAATTGGCAAACAGAACCACGTTTCACCTGAAATAACACGGAAAGATTGTCCAGCAAAACTAGGTGTTACGTAGGCTCATCGGTGACGGAACCTAGAGGGCCGCATGGGTCTAGGCTCCCCACTTTTTTCTGGGAGGGCCTGGCTCTCCCACTAATAAATTTCCAAATTTGCCTAAAATAAGTTTAAGCAACACAATTCGTATTGGGTCATTGTTAAAGTAAATTGTTTTTGTGTAAGACTAAGAACAACTAGTTACTTTTATGTGTTCAAGTCAGTGTAGTGTATGATAGATAGGGTGTTATGTAGATAAGGGTCGTTGGTGGCTTATTAAATTTTCAATAAAATTGCTATATGCTGACAAAAGTTAATGACGTTATATTTCAATGCTTGTGGCGTTGCAGTTGCCAATTGAAATCACAAAAATTTTCTAGTTTTTTTGACTTGCACTTGTGCCCCCACTTTGAAAATAGTTCCGACACCCATGCGTAGGCCAACTGTAAAGCAAATATTTCGCACTTGGATGAAAACATTGCTGCATTATGGGTATAAATATCTTATGAATTTGTCAGTAACCCTTACTCTAACATACAAGAAATAAGGCTAAATGTATAAGTTATCTTTAATTCCTAGTCAAGTCATTAAGTTCTGAGCTATAAGACAATTTATAGCTAGGTCAATATTTCTCTAAAGTTTTGATGGAAATCCTGTTTACTAATGGTTGAAGACAGTCTTTTGCAAAACTGCCCATCCTAAAACTAAGTCTCCACAACAGTAGTGCTGTTTGTTTTCGGCAAAAACTTCACAGAGGTTTGCCTGAAAATTTAACTTTCTAAGATTATACCTTTGCATCTTTACATTTTACGCTGTCTATTTCTGAATATGTGACGACCAACGTTACGGTAAAGTCAGTTAGCCAATGCTTTTGAACGAAGCAAATCATGGCTGTATTGTGGTCTCTCACGTGTGCAGCCGTTAAACGTCACTGTTTCAAGACAGTGTCATTTCTTACAGTAAACCACACTGGATAAATGTCGGGCAGAGGCAGTTAACAATCTTTTGCGATCTGTAGAAACTTACAAAATGCTAAAAATCATTTTTGAAGCAAAAATTTATAAAAATATCAGAATCAGTGATACCACACCAAACTTTGTTTCAACATCAACATAGCTACATGTAACATCTAACACGAAAGACTCTTCACACAAAACGTGACAAACGCCACATTTAGTTTTGAAACCTCTCCAAATACAAACTCTAAGATAAAAATGTGAGGGGGACATGGCGTATTATGTCCCCCCCCCGTCTAAAATAGTGTGGGGGACACGTCCCCCGTGTCCCTCACCAAATTGCATCAATGGCCTAACTATACAAACTTAATGACTTGACTAGGAATTAAACATAGCTTATACATTTAGCCTTACTTCTTTTATGTCACGAAAACGGTGGCCAACAAATTAAAAAGATATTAATACCTACAATGCAGCGATGTTTTCATCTAGGTGCGGAAAATTTGCTTTACAGGTAGCTTACGCATGGGTGGCGGAACTATTTTCAAAGTGGGGAGCACAAGTGCAAATCAAAAAACTATATTTTTTGTGATTTGAATTGGCAACTGTGACACCACAAGTGCTGAAAAACGACGTCATTAACTTTTGTCAACATGTTTAAGCAATTTTATTCAAAATTTATTAAGCCCTCAACAACACCTATCTACTGTTGAGTTCGCGTTGCAATCTCAACATGAAAAATTTCAGACTACGGAATACAGTCAAGAACTCACTTCGACGATTGGGAAAACGAGTCAAGAAGACTCCGAAGCTTAATGCTACTTACTATAGACAATTGTGATTTGGATAAACACAGGGAAACCAGTTTTACAGAGAAATGGACTTTCACCTAAATGCATGGAGCTGGAACAACCTGAAGACTAAGACATTCAGCTCAACCGGAGCGGATGCTGTGAACTATTTACATTTGAATGTGTTGTACATATATTTAGCACTCGAATTTTTAACATTATTGAGGACAAGCGTAGTGACAAATATTATTAGAATAGTTTACATTAATAATTAGTAACGATTCACAAGTAAGATTCACGATTTAAACGGATAAAACGTACCTAGATATATGATACGCAATGGTGTGAGACCGCGGTTCGGACTTGACGCCGTCACTCAGCGAACGTGTGTCGACACTGTGGCAATCCACACTGCTCTTCTAAGACAAAGAACCACTTGGAACATGAGCTCCTCAACTGACAAAATCACGCGGTAAACGCGTGCCGATAACATGACAATGCGCGATGCTTATTCTAACACAAAGAAATTTTCGGAGAACGGAGTGTGTCGACCTATGAAAACGTGTAGCCCAAGGGACCTCAGGCCTGAAAATTTCACATGATTCAGTCTGACCTCGACTTCGGCCGAGCAAGCAGCTTGAACCACGGGCATTCCGAGTCAACCACTGGTAAATCCACGGGCATTCCAGGTTTCCTAGAAAAATAAAGCAGCCACGGGTATTACGAGCTGACCTAGTCTTGACCAGGGATGTGCTGTCTGTGAAATTTTTCAGTCCGATTCCAGTTATACTTGGATTAGTGTAAGGTCTTTGTTGCATGACCTAAAACCCGAAATGTAAAACCTAAACCCAAAACCTAAACCCAAAACCTAAACCCAAAACCTAAACCCAAAACCTAAACCCAAAACCTAAACCCAAAACCTAAACCCAAAACCT
>Ga0210059_1006544_pt1 | contig 18658 bp, 11 predicted proteins | sample Ectturendosymbi2_FD_188042 | JGI IMG/M metagenome (GOLD analysis project Ga0210059, IMG submission 188042) | Ecteinascidia turbinata endosymbiont from Florida, USA - Sample 2 (SPAdes) (version 2) | ecosystem: Host-associated > Tunicates > Ascidians > Unclassified | place: Key West, Florida... | reverse complement strand
GGTGGATAGAAATTATAGCATAGACTTTATTGCGTTTGAAAGAACAAGACACCTGCGCTTGTTTCCTCTAGCGTAACTCTCGAGCCGTCCGATAGTTTTTACACCCTGCAAGCTTAGTATAGAAAAAAAAACTTCAGAAGTTTATCATCAAATTTGGTATGTGGTAATCCGGGTACAAAATAATCAGTGGCATCTCTCAAAGTTTTCTAGCGATTCGCTATTGGTCATCACGTTTCAAACACGTTGAAATTTGTAGGTTTGAAGTTGCAATTGATTTCTTATCCAGGTTATGTTTTTATAGCTTCCATAAGAACCCACACTCGTGAAATTAATGGACTTATTCATAATTTTCAAATTCAAAATGTCAAAACCTTGAGATAACAGGTAACCTGACTGTCGCCCGCGGGCCAAATCAGCCATACCACTGCACTCTGCCTCAGGGACCTAGACCGATCAAGGCTGAGGAGGCCATGCTCCCCGAGAAACAAACTTCCTAAGGCTTTTCTGGTGCTTTACATCAATTTGCAACTGTTTAAAAATAAACGGAAGGAACAGTCGGACTGTCAGTGACTGACCATAACATTGACTGACCCCTCCCGAACAAAGCTCTTGGCTGCGTTACTGCAGCAGAAACATCCAAACTACGACGTATTGCAGCAAAGGTGGAAATAATGCAGCATTCACTTGTCCAATTTACATTATTTTATCAAGGAAACACAACATTACATTCAATCATATCTGGGTACTTTCAAAGTTAGTAATTTATGTCTTCTTTAAAGTCAATAAATCTTTTCAAAATTAGCGAAAAACGGGCATAAAATTCAATATTGGATGATAAGAGTACAGAAATATCAATTTTGGATATGGATGGACTCTCAGAAAGCAAGATTGCAAAATCACTGCGATGAAGTAAAAGTGCAGTTCACCGCGCCACAGAAAACATTAAATATGCATGGAACTTATGGCAACGTGTCAAAAAACGATAAACCTCGCAAAACTTCACGAAATGATGATCATGCCATCAGACGAGCTGTCATACTACTCCTTGCTGTTTCTTTCATAAATTACGTGGCAATCGGCGAAAAAAGATACAGACAATATTATGAGCACCGTTTCACACCTTCTGAACAAGGATTTCACTTTTTTATAATGATTTCATGAACAATCTTTTTGTCTTTATCTTTTGTACATTTACTAAATAACATTGAACAAAGTAATTGTTCGATTCCCGGTGGTCATCCTTTCAATTGTCCGGCACGTCGTGATAAAGTTTGGTGACGCCTGCTAAACATCACCATACCAAAAAATTATCTCTGCTTTTTATAACATTTCTTGAAATATGGCTCTACAGTTCTAAAACATAAATTGTTAATGTTATGTGATCGACTAGCCATCGTACTCGTTTGTATCTACAAAAAAACGTTTGTCGATGCCAACTTCAACAACACCTTTTGCGAAACAGTCACTTAAAAAGCACAACAACACTGCATATTGCGGAAAGAACCACCAATACTATTAACAAATATCTGTCCGAATAGTAAACTTCAAATAAGCATTTTCCAGCTGTGTTCTGAATCACATGAGCAATTTTGCACCTCTTCGTGCTTCCGGAAAAACTGCCAGTTACCGCCACGTTGCGGTTTGGTTGCTCAGAGCTCCGCAATACACTTCGTTTTAAAGAATAATTGTCCACAGAAAGCTCAGAATACATTCATCCGTTCTCTGCAGGATCAGACACATCTGCACATTAAACAATGCAAATGTCAGCTTTTTGTGCAATTCATACTCAACCTTTGAGCGTGTTCAAAGGTCGCTAATTGGATCATGGTATAGGGCATTTAATGATAAAGCAAGGGTATGTTTTAAAAATTGAAACAGACTTATTTCAGCAAGATTTTGTCTGAAATGGATGGTACCAGAATTGTAAATGTGCCTCCTTTTGAAGCCCGAACTCCGCCCGAGCCCGACATTTATTTTTGAGGCCCGATTTAGCCCGAAAGCCAAATTTACCTAGTGAGTCAAGATATGCGCAACTACGGGTATCAAAATCAGCAGTGTGCGGGTGTAGCTGCAGGTACACAATTTTATCACACCCAAAATAGCAATCACCTGGACCGAAACAATAAAGAAGCACAAGCTCAACTTGTTAGTTAACGCTAATACTGCGGAATGTAATGTTTCTCAAGATAAAAACAAACTATCACAAAACTATCCAAGATAGCGTTATAGGCATAAAAGGAAATATTTAGGATAGTGCTATAGGCATGAAAAGCCGGATTGTATGCCATTGTTTCTTAACACAAGCGACGAATAGTGTAAGTGATTGATCTTTTCGACGCAATGCCATCTCGTGCTAATTTCCTCACTGCTGGCACCTTCTGAAAAAGTGTGTGACACTAATCCGAGCAGATAATAAAAAGAATGCAGCTGTGTTTGCAAATAGAATTAGCTGAAGAAATATCACAATCACTTCACTCACAGAAGTCACCGAGGTGAGGAGAACAAATGTACTTCAAGAAAGAAAAAAATCGTTACTTCGAATGGTATAAACAACTTGTTTATGCAGGCCCGAAATCGGCCCGAAACATTTTGACAAACTCAAGCCCGAACCTGGCTACTAAAACCCGGCCCGACTTACAACTCTGGATGGTGCACACTTTGAACGGTTATCTGTTTCGAAGTTTGGAAGAATATAACAATACGCTTTGTTGCATTTCTAAGAGTTAGAAAACATGAGAGATAGAAGGAAACTTACACGATAAAGCCGGGACCAAGGTGAACATGTTTAAAAAGCTTTACTTGACTAATTTCTAGAAAAAAAAGTTTAAAGATGTGATTAGCTTTTCTTGAATAGCGAGTTAGCCAGATACATCGCACATATCCATGTTTGTCGTGTGCCCGCCACATACTGCGAATTACCGTGCAAGAAAGGTGCGTTAGTTTGAATTAGGAAAACAACGGGTCAACACATAAAAGCAAAACGCTTACCATAAAAAACTTCTGTTGTTGTCGTAGCGTTGCTTAAAAATCGACTTATCCCGTGAACGTAACCACCTTTGTCAGACAAACTGGACGGTAGGCGTTTGGCATCAACAGGTCGTAATTTCGGCATAGCGTGGCTCACTTTCATTTTGAAAAGCTTCTTGTTAAATTGTGGTTTTGGCGACCAGGCAATGACGTGGTTGATCTGCGATATTGAAAATTTTGTTTTGAAATCTTTTTGAAACAATGTTTTTTGGCGATTTGATTTCAGAAAACGCAAAGGTCGAACTGTTGTATCAACCTTGCTCGAAAACATGAAGCAACTGTTAAAATGAAAAAAACGAAACAATTATTTGTTAATTGAAAACAAAGAAACAGCTCGTACGTTAGTTGAAATTTGTTGTAACTGTTATATCATAACAAGCAGTGATACAATTCTTGTAACAAGACAAAAGCTCTTATAAATTTTATATTGTAGAGAAACGAAGGCCATTAAAATTGTTAGGTTTGCTGTAAGCTTTCGAGGAATCATCCTAATGGGCTCTGCCTTCATCTTTTTGCCATGATTCAAACTTGCACATTTCTGCATTCAAGTAACTAGTCTCCATACAGATGACGAGCTTGAATCAATCAGCAAATTTTTAATAGGAAATCGATTTCACGTAATGTTGCACATCGTCAGTCCTACATATTTTTTCAAATAGAATTCTATTTGTGTGAAGACTGTGAAACGAGCGTTGCCAGGAGGGCCAAGAGGAACATGTCCCCCAAATGTTTAGCGTATATAGTCGTTTTGTGCTTTCAGAAGCGGCTTCCCAAACAAAATTACTTTTTCTTGTCGAACATTTCCCACCCGCAACTTTTAGATCCCCCCAAACAATTTGGGCTGGCTACGCTGCTGGAAATGACAGCAACTTATCTGTTTCAAAGTAAAAATGCAGTTGCATTTTGAAACCACTACATTTTAGCAAAGCGGACCAATTCAGCATGTGAAAATGAATGTACGTGAAATAATTTTTATGGCAAAGCCCAAACTCGATCGCATGCACGGTTAATAAGTATGAACCTCTAAAGCTCGTTGAATCATTCTGTGTGTTTCATCATAGACCGAGCGTTGCTTAATATATTCTTTTACTCCTGGTGGTAAGATGAAAATGAGACGAGATCGCGATTCAATCATCCTGAGAAAGCTCTGCGGAATGAAGAAATTGCTACAAATATTTGCTTGCAAATTGATAGAAATTAAGCAAATTTATAGAACAAAATGATGAAGCAATGTTATGAGATTTATATTAAAACTGTCTTCAGCGTATTTCACAAAGACAAACGTTTTTGCGGTTACTTTTGCACATCTGTTACGAGCTTCGCTCGTAAGGAACATTCAAGTAATTAAAAGCTATTTATGGCAAATAAGAGACTTTTTCGAAAGCTACATTTTCTAACTTCAAACAAATTCTTTCATGTATTTGAATGCTTCTAGAGATAAATAATGACAAACATTCAATCTCCTAAAAGTTGACTCACTTGCTGTAGCTGAAAAACGCTCCAATTATCGCTGACATATTGAGCAGTGAGTATAATAATTACTCGATGACATTTATCCATGAGGTTGGTTGCATTTTCCATTCGAACTAAAACAAGAAATGTTAGTTTTTGCCAAACCACAAAACATCTCACAAAATTTTGACACCCGGAAAGTATGTCCCACATTTCATGAAATAGAACTTCTTACATACAGGCCTTCAACGCACATAATTTTTTTCAAAAGAAGATATATATATACATATTCAGAAAATTCGCCATGATTTTTTCTAGCAAGCGGTTTATTCTCTCTCGACCATTTTGAGTGGTGCTTAATACTCAGTCTGCTTGTGCAAGCAAACGGTTTTCATGGCTATTTCACATTAATGTTGCTAATTTTCATGCCCGTGTTTTTCTGCTGAAGCGGGGAAACCAGTATTCTCACCATTTCTTGAAACAACCCATCACTTCCATTGTAAAACCTGAATAGAGCTTTGTCTGAATTAATGCCTATGGGAATCTACTGTACATCTACTGTTATAAGACTTTATTCCGAATTAGATACGCTTGATCACATCTTACCACATCGTAGCAAAGATTTTATTGAAGCATGGGCATAAACATCATTTACAAAAAAAGAACCGACGGAGATGTTACGAAAAAACATAAAAATCCACGATTTCTTCTGCAGTCACATGCCGGTCAAAGTGATCAATCGAGATTCAGATGACAGGTGGTGAAAATCTGAAGTCAGTTAAGGGTAAGGCGTAGTATTCTCTAAAGTGAAAATTTCTCAAGGCTGAAAAGGTGAACTAACAAGCGAACTTAATTTTGTGGCTGATAAGTTGTTATCCGTAGTTCTATTGCTGACCAGCCTTTTAATGTTTCTTTGATTGACATCCGATTTAAAGCCATTTGTGTTTTTGCGGAATAAAATCATCTCCAAAGAAACAAAAAAAGAACTTTTCCGTGCCTTTAGTTTGCTTCCCAATTAGCTTGCACAATCTATATCTGCGAAAGTTGTGTGACTGATGTACAAACTGATTTTAGTTACAAAGGTTGTTGTCTGTACGGTTTCGTTTATGCATTTTTGGTTTTCGACATTTGCGATGAAATGCTAATTACTTTGAAAAATCTTAGATTCTTATCAGGAATTGTCTCCGCGTTAAACTTCCAAAGGAGTCGATATTGTTAAAAACTTTGATGTTAATATCAACTTTACGAAAGAAGTATTAAAACAATCGTTGAAAAGAGTTTCAAAATCCTAACGGAAATAGTGTTTTTGGTACATGATAGATTGTTCTGATGTGCTGCTGGATATGTGTGGATATGGCGGTTTCTGATCATGGTAAACTTGATACTTGGACATTTAGCTAAGTATAGGTTGATAGCATCAAAATTTGTTATTTATCAGTGAATTTAATAATCTACTCTCACTTGGATTGCTAAAAATAGTAAAAATTTGGCATATAGTTTCTACAGATATTTTGAGCTAAAAAACAAACGCAGGGTTGCCATAACAATTGTGTGATAAACCTTAAGTGTCTTTGTAATTGCAATGCGAAACTTATTTAAATTCTTTATTTAGGTATATTTCACGTGCATATTGAGATGTTTTGATTCTAAACATCTTTGAGATACACTTTGGTCTCAGAAACAAACGTTGTCAAGTAGCAAACTAACGCACACTATAAGAAATGTTCTCAGCTGTCGTAATCGCACAGATTTAACACTGTGATCCTCCTGGGCTTAGTTAAAAAAACATGCAGACGATATATTGGTTTATCATGTCTGAGTGAAAAACTCACTATAAACAAAAAAACAAACTGCAGAAAGATTCTTGAAAGAAAAATCTTTGATTTCTGGTTTCGCAAGTAAGCGGGCAAGGGTCGCCTCTGTCCTGTAAACGCCTAATAGAAAATAGGAGTGCGCGTTGGTTAATTGGAAGCAATTACCACTGGTGACAACTTTCAAAAAGACGAATCAAAATTTCAGCAAAACAAAGGAAACAAGTCTTACAAGAAAGCATCACTGCAATATACCTGCTCGCAACTAAGACTTAGTCATGATTGCATGGCAACATTACATCAACTCTTAAATTCAATTTGTCGTCATACTGAAATGGAGAGTTTAAAATCACGTTTAACTCGGAAAACATTTCGCAGTAGTCTTATGAACAGACAGACGCAATGGCGGATCCAGACCAGGCGTTTGGGGGGCGCCAAAAATGTCTTCACTTGCTTAAATACCAAAGGTTGTCTGCGACAAAAGATGTCATCTTTTGTTGGTCAAAAAGTGGCTATTTTTCTTGGTCGAAATATGCTATTTTTCAGGGAAAAACCACAGTTTGAAAACGCTTTATAGCCTATCATTTATTCAGAAAACATTTGAAACGGGTCCCAAACAATGGGCCTCGTTTTTCACAAGCTACACAGATCTCGTATACAGTATGTATAAAATGTATTTGAAAGGTATAAAAGCATGCAGTGCCACTGTTTTAGCTATCCCTAGCGAAATCAGTGAAGAACAGTGTCTGAAACGCATTCCCGACATGGTTAGAAACAGAACGGTTCTTCTTAGACTTGGAAGTGACAACTCATGTCCCACGATAGAACTCAAGTAAAAAGCTAAATGACGATCATATTTCCAAGCCAAGCTTGTGCACTTACATGTACATTAAAGACAGTATTTATTGCTGAAGCGACAATTCAAACACAACACGTGAATAAAAGGCATTTGCCAGGACACTACTCCCATTTTAGGTAGCTTTGTTGACTATCGTAAAAAACGACCTTATAATCGCATGATAGATTTACACTGAGCCTGAAAGCACATTGCCCTAAAAGGCATTTAACGCCACTTATAAAGGCAGATTTTCAATGAAGTCTTTAAATACCATTTCACATTTTTCGACACTGGATTGCTGATGTGAAGAAAAAACATCAATCTTACTTGACCAGGTTATTAAAAAAGTTGTGACACTTTTAAACAGAAGTGGAAGCAAGCGGACTCAGCCCCCCAAATTCACAATCAATACCTCCAGAGTCAAGTTATAGTCTACCCATGAAGTCATTTTTCAATTCATTTGTACACTATTACGAAGCCCCAGAAAAAGCTAAAAGCCGCCCCCAATGCTGTTGATCTGGCGATAGATCTGCTTCTATCCAGCCAGGCCATGGAACACAGAGGAGAATCAGCCTATCACCAATTTAAAACCACGAACTTTCGCCAACACCACGGTCACCAGTAAAAAAGTTAAAGATTTCACCAGAAGATTGCTTTTTTGCTCAAATTTATATGATGCATACGGAATGATCTAACAACCATTAAGCTAAGCATTTTTCTGTCGGTTGCGGATTTGGCTAACCATGCCAAATTTGTCTTCTCATGGCCAGCGTGAGATGTCTACGGTTTGCAATTGCAACAAAAGGTTCAAAACCACACAGCCACCAGTAACTGTTGGCTGACGCGTCGCCAAATAGGGTCAGAAGGCGCCGTCATCCACCAATTTTGGACTGCAAATATTCAAGTGCTGAGCAAAAATTGTTATGACCATGTAAAACCAATTATTCAATCCACTAAGCTGTAGATAGCTAGTATTTTGCCAAAGTTTCAGCGTTAAAGCTATAGGCGTACGAAGTGAGAGGGAGGTTCGGACAAGATCAAAAAAATTCAGGAAAAAGTTCCCGAAATTTTTGGGCAAGTTTCTGAAACAAAGCCATCGCCCTACAAAATTCTCCTATTCGTTTTTCCTCAAAGTGGCGCAAAATTCGGGCAAATTGAAAATTTTGCCCCGCCTAAAGCCCAAGGTCCCGTATGCCTCTGGTTAGAGCTGTGTAGTGTGTACCATGATTTGTCGAGGCGTGTCGCTGCGTGCAGTAAACGGGGCGTAACGACGGGGGGAAGGGGCACGATTCCCCGAGCGCCAAATCACTATGAGGGCGCCGAAAAGTCCTAAATATGCCACAAGAACTTCAGTGCAGTACATTTGCTTCCGGAAGACCTCAGGTTCAAACACAGGGGCGCCAAATTTGCTTCTTGCCCCGGGCGCCATCTAACCTCGTTATGCCCCTGGCAGTAATTCACTACTCCTCTGCGTTGTCCATGAATATGAAGTGAGGAGTTGCACAATTGCATAGTTACGTAGGTCATAATTCTTTGAGCTAATCGAGCACGTTTAATGCACTTTTGTCACATAGCGGCAAGGTTTTTGCCAACGTAAATATCTGTAGCTGGGGGCGCTGAAATACTGCGGGGGCGCCGAATGATTGCGGAGACGCCAAAAACTCCCAACAATGTCACACGTACATTCTTCAATACAGTACATTTGCTTCCGGAAGTACTCAGGTTCAAAAATGAGGGCGCCGAACTTGCATCTTGCCCCGGGCGCCATCTAACCTCGTTACGCCCCTGTCAATGTGGAGATCAGTTCCGTCAAGAAACCCATCCACTCACTTTTATGTTGCAAAACTACGATGCAGATAAACTGCGGACTCACGAACTGCACTGGCAATAGCCCTGAAACTGTTTTTTCGTTTTCATTCTGGAGGCTTGTAAAATTTTGAGTCAGTAATAAGTTTTCCACATTGCATTCCTATTTTTACTGCTGCTTTTCCTTTTCTTTTCACGGTCATCAGGCATTAAAGAATAAACTTGTAAAAAAACAGACCATTATCATGCAGCACAGCAGCAAGTCGAGAACTGCGAACGCGACTGCGTTTGTGAAGGCTGGGCAGTTCTCACGCGGCAAATAAAAAACGAAGCAGTGAAACTATTACGAAACTATAGCATCGTTCACGCTATTCGGTAAGAGGTTGTGTAAAGTCCGGCACGTAAACCCTGACGTTTAACTATGCGAAAAACGTTGTTTTTTTAATACTATTCTAGAGTATTTTTAAATCTGTTTCTACGTCCATGGGCACCAAAAAGGGGCGCCATTCAAGGGGGAACCACAGAGGTTTGGGGGGCCAGTTGCCCCAAACTGCCCCGCCTGGATCCGCTACTGAACAGTCGTCCATACATTGTGCAAGTATTTGATTTTACCAACTAAAATAAAAACCAACATATTAGAACATGTAACAGGTGGGTACTTACAGCCATTTAATCCATCTCGTTTTTCATCGTACACTCGAAAACCCATACCATCCAGTACGTCACGCACGGCTGCACTTGCGTAACGAACTTGTTCTTGAGCGAATTTATCGCTTTCGGTGGAGAAATGGTAAGACAAAAATGCCGCATAAGGCTTGTCATCTTTAAAATTAAAAAGTTCATTTTTAGCCCAAATGACTGCTGCAGCATGCTTCATCAAAACTAGTTATTTCACGACTGTTCGGAGGTGACTTGTAAAATTATTGATATTGATAACTAGCAGTAAGTTTGATAATTTCCTTAATTAATTGCTTTTATTCCTGGCATTTCTGTTTTTCAACAACCAAATCACGCGCTTGCAACTATTATTATTAAGTGAACTACATGAAATGGACGTAAAAACAATGCATAAAAAATAAAATAAACATTTTTTCATTAAGCGGATTAATACGTTCGATATACCTTCTTCATACGTTCCGAACCATTTCTTCGTGAAGAACGATATATAGAAGCGAAAGCAGTATGCAAGACCCGTAATCATAATAATAAAAATAATGATTCCCAAGACAAGTATAATAATCTGGGCTGGGCTGAGAGCCTCATTTCCGGTAGTTTCTTTCACCAAAACGTAATATTTGCTTAAAATATTGTTGTTGATTGCTTTCACGGTATAGTTGCCAAGGTCAGACGCTTGGACATTTCTGAAAAGAAAGAAATCTTGACTCAAATTTATTTCGTGTTTCGTCAAGAGCAACATGCATTGAAAACACTAAGAAGTTGTTGAAACTTATTTTGAACCCAGGCTTTGCTTTACGGTTTTTAAAAAATTGCCTCGTGTGATTTTGTACCTGAGATACAGTTTCATTGTGATTTTGGTTTCGTTCATGTGTTGATTGGAGTCAGTGATCACTGGTAGACAGTACTTTTTGTACTCCTTCACAACACTGCAACAAGAATTCATTTCATAAGCTAAGCTAAACAGTTTTCTGATCAAAAGTTGCGTACTGTTTGGAAAGTATTTTGCCCATGGCCTCGATATTTAAAAAATGATATTGTGGAAAAACACAAGCTCATAAAACCTGTACAAATATTCTAATATTTTGGCGAAAAGCGTCTTATGCAAACTCACGGGGGAAAAAAGAGACAATAGAGCACTTTAAGTTGAAAGAGACTGTGGTAACCAGTGCAAACCTAACAGTGAAAAAATCCAATGGTATGTGTGGCAACTTTCTTCAAGATACAGCATTTTACTATTCAATCTCTACATCGCATGACTGATAAGGTTAGCAAAAAACGGCAATATTAGTAGTAGCAGTAGAGTTGCAATAGTAACAGTAACACCTGGAATAAATGCAAACTTTTATCCAAAAGAAAAATTTTCTTTTATGTGCAGCAACACAGTCAGGCAGAAGATATAAAGCATATTTACAATACTGATACATAAACTGTTTCCTACAATTACTGTCTGTAAATAATCTTCGAACATACAAATGGATGGTGATGCTCGTTGTATATAAGTTAATAATCTGGAGAAACCCAAATACTTTTCTTAATCCTTGTCAAATGTTGGCATGTCATAATAAGCATTATTGTTAATTTCATACTGCTTAAAAGGTTTCTCACTAACTACGCTTGTTTTTCACGTAATAAAATATAGCTTTCACAGATGCAAATATTACTGTTATGAGTGAGGAAGTTAATCATATTTTTCATCAAGTTTTTTTACTTCTCGCAAGAGTGAGTGGAGTTTTGTTCGCCGTAAACAACTTTTCCATCTTCAGGGTGGCATTCAAAGTGAGATGAATTCTGAAAAAATCGAGAAGAACTTTTCCTAAAAAAATCCACATTACCGAAATCAGTGAAATCCGGTTCGCAGTAAAAACTTACAACTTGTATAGTTTGATTGTGACTTCAAATGCTTTCAATAGAAAGGTGTTCATTAAATAGCACGCCATGCTGGAAATAACTTTCAAACGAGATCACAAAACAAAAAAATTGGCTTTGCAACCGCCATACCTTGCGCCACAAAGACAAGAAAGCGTTTCGAATGATTGATCCGTGCCCCAAAACAACAGTGCATTCCAATGTCAGGTTTTGTCCGAGTGTGACAAGATATTCGTTTTTCGCGCAACGTATGATTGGAGCCGATTTAGCTTCTCGGGCTACGACATAAATAACATACACCAAGTTAATGTTCATTGTTCAGATTAACCGCATATGCAATAAGATGCTAGACATCTCGTGTAAGAGGCTTTAGGAGTTCTTTTGCACTGTTTCACTCCGCCGCAAATGAAACCTTTTATAACACGTTTTAAAGGTAAGGCGCAACGAACAACAAATTTTCGATGTCCGTTTTACATGTCTTGTGGTGGTTTGCCTCGTAAAATGGGTAAAAGAAGGTCGTTCAATAAGACCATTTGTGATTTGAATGTGACTGTAGATTTCACAAATATCACGTAAAAATAAACAGAAAAGAAGCATGTGAAAGGGTTGGTGGAACACCTGCAATTAGCCCACCTATCGAAACGTGATAACCACGCCGATTACTTACGTCTAACACATAGCTCCCTGTTCACATATCTTGTCAAGCCATTGTGTGTCACGGCACAAGTGTAAATCCCAGGATCTTTCAAAGTAATTGACTGGAAACGAATCTGTCAATAAAGTGTTGTCAGTTATTTTTGGAGAAAAGTTGGCTATTACTGCATTCACTCATTTTCGTACAGTAATCTCGCAGTGGGAGAAAATGAAGACATTCTATAACATCAGGTTTTGAAGCAAACGGCCAACAAGAAAAGTGGAATGCAAGTGCTCAGCGGCGCACTGATGTAAATTGCTTAGATCAATGTTTCAAATGTTTTTGTGAGATAATAAGCTTGAGGCTATCAACCGTTTATTTGCACTTAATTTGAATAAAGATTTGGCCGTTCGCAATATAATATCTTCATTTTTTCACGTATTTGGCCTGTACACATTGTCGACATGTTGGGTGTATTGGAATGAAAGAAAATACGGAAATCGTGAGACGCCACGAAGCGCAAGAAAGGTTTTAGTCGCCATACACACAGGCAATACTGAAGAGTAACAAACACCGAAACAATGCACCAGCAACTACTTCAATGGAACAAAGCCATACAGATTGTTTCTAAACAAGATATCAAAGGTCCTGACATAATGGTTAACTTGGTCTGGGCGAACAAACCTACATTTCTAGTTATGTAATGCCGAATTCGGAAGGCACTCTTGTAGGTACCTCGTAAGCGTTCCATTTTATAATATGTGCAGGTACGTATCGAGGGGAGTAAGGGGGACAAAATGCCCAGGGCGCCGAATTACTGGGTAGCGCCTAAAAGGCCTAACAATGTCGCAAGTGCTTTATTCAATAAAGTACATTTACTCCCAAACGACTTCAGGTTCGAACATTAGAGCGTGCGTGAAACTTGTTTCTTGCCCCGGGCCCATCTAACCTTGGTACTTTCGTTAGTCTGTGTGCAATTGCTGCACAATTGGCAAGCATATATCGCCATGCAATAGGCACGGAATAGAGTGTTTCAGTACTGTAGGTGAGCACTGAGAAAACGTGCCTCTGAGCTTGTTTGCTGCACAGTACAGCGATTTCACTTGTCTCTGGATGTCATCGTCATCCTTCAGGAAAGCATTTAGTGATACATCAAGATATTTAACGAGATCAGAACATTGCAAACGTACACCATTCAGAAACACATTTGATTGAACAGGTTGTTTTCACTTGCTGGTACACAAAGGAACACAAACTATTTTGTTGCAATTAAAAGCGATTTCGTGTTCAGCAGCCTAGCCACCACAAATATTCAGAAGACACTGGAGTCCACCAATTCTAAGGGCAAATGCACATGCATCGTCGGCAAACATTAGATGATTCACAATCATGTTGCCCACAGCGCATCCCACTCTGGCAGAACCCAGCTGGTTTGACAGTTCATCAATGCAAACAGCGAATAAATATGGAATGGAGATGAAAAGTCAGTGTTCCACTTCATTTGCATGGTGTGGTGCGTATACCAACTTCTCAGCAGTCTTACTATGCACATCGGTATATTGCGCTTAATTAGTTTAGTGGACAGCAGGTTGTGGTTAGTTCTGTAAAAAGCTTCAGACGCGTCTAAGAAAGCTGAAAACACTGGGGTACTCTTATTTGTGTAATATGACACAGTCTCCTAGAGTAAAACTATAAAAACAGTGTTTTTGTAAAGCCATGTTTCCAATTTTCAAAAAACAATTGTAGCATATTAACATGCCAATCGTATCTCCTGACGGTTGATAGTTTCGCTATGATTTTTTTTGTTCAATGTGACAATGCTAAACCATTTTCTTCTGGTGGCTTGACCTTGCCTGCAACGCATTTTGCTTCAATAAACCGCATGGCACATATTAAACCTTATGCACAGAGATAAAGACTGTTACTTACTGCTGTAAATTGTTTTTTGCACTATAAGCAGCTTCATCCTTGGGAGATCTGCAGCCTATAAATGACCCCTGCTCCTTCGCAGCCTCCCACTCCCCCCATGCACTTTATAAATCGATGTACTTTGAAATCATTGCAGCACTAAATTATAATAATCGCGATGGCGTCATTCATTCGTATGCACTTTATGCTTGTATTTCATCAAAGTAAATGTATTAGAGGCCATCAACCGTATGCTTTTCTACCACCGCCACAAATGTATTAGCGCCATCAACCGTATGCTTTTCTACTGCCGCCACGTGTTTATTCTCGTGTTCTTTCACGTATTTGTGTGTTCCTTGTTGCTGCGATGCATGCGTAAATCTAGCGCGTTGTTTATGGGAGTGAAGAAGGTATACACAGTACAATGGTTATTCTCAGTTTAAGAACGACTCAGAGGGTGCCGAATGTTAGCTATACTCACTCATCACAGTTTTGTTTCTTAACTCTCGATTTAACACAGACAGTTTAACTGTCGAAAATCAGTAGTGAACACTCCAGCTGCTTATGAAATGCATTCAACCAAGAATTCTTCAGACCACGTTACCTTCCTTCCGTTGTCAAAAACCTCTGCATTTGGTGTCAAGTTCCCGCAATTATGCCACCAACGTATGGTGTAGCTGCTGGAATCACACGGAAATAACTCAGGTTGTCCTGATGAAGCTATAAATCAAATCAAGAAAGTTTGACATAATGAAGAAACCTTCGAAAACTGGACATAAACTGAAGATAAAAACCTTTGCTATCGAAGCTATACATTTGTTTCTCAAGGCTAAGCAAAAAAATTAGAAATACAACCTCAATCACCTGCGCAGCCCAGAGTTTCCAAGTCTCCCTCCTGAGGCACTTTCGCTGTGGTTATTACTGTCTTTGTACTGCATTGTTGCGTTTCCGGGACAGTTACATTCAATTTTATGAGTTGTGAACCGCATTTGTTTCTTGAAGGTAGCTTTGTAGACAAACAAGTGAGGTTGGATGTTTGATTTATTTTGTTGGCGTAAGCCAGAACATTGATTCAAATTTAATAACAACAGTCATCATAGGTTTAGTTTGAAAGTTGTACCTACCTGATAGTTTGCTTGAAATACTATCGGCACCTTCTCCGATTTTACATCAGGGATAACCAGGCAAGCATTTGTGGTTTCTGAGTTTTTGTTGGTTCCATTTAATATCATCTCTCCCGTAGCATTGTATATGGTGCACTGCAGTGTGTGGTACATTGTATCCAACATGATACATGTTGCAGTTACAAGCAAAAACAAACAGTAAAAGCAGTTGTACTGGAATGAGAGTTGAAGATCTTTACTCAGTTTGCAAAATATACACTCTATTTAAATCAACCCGGTTGATTCGTTTCATATGAAGCAAACAGAATTAAATGCATGCTGTAATTGTATTTATATAGTTTGTGTGAAAACGTATTACGATCGTGATGATACTTAGAGTCTGGCTTCAATTACTGAAATAATAGCAGATCATGATGTTTCATTAATTTTTTTTCCAGCACCCAGTGCAATTATCAAAATAAATGATTTTGTCAGGTTTTTGCAAGATTTGAATTATTTTAGTACTGTGCTATCTTAACAAGAAAACAAAACGGTGTGTTTACAATACGAAAAAACTTGCCAAGTTTGGGCGTGTTTTGAAACTTGCGAGTTTCAATCGCAATAGACCCAAGGGATGCAAAGTGAATCCTGTTTAGCGGATTTTATCAAAAGACATATATTTGGGGCGTGTAAAATGCGTAACAAATATTAAGAGAACTTTCGAAAACTTTTTGTTGTTTCACCGCGCAAACCACTGAAGAAATAGAGTACTCTGAAAGTGAATGCATTACCACAAAAAAATCAGTAAACAAACTGAAGCGATCCAGTATAAAACGTACCAGAATTTTTTCAGCTGAAGAAACATAATCGGGAGAGAAAAAGGGTACGTTGTGATTTACTTTCTCAAGGAAACCACCAAAGTTGCATTGCAATCTGTGAAACCATCCTTCATATGCGAGCTGCACATTGGTAACTAATTCGATACAATCGTCGCTTTTTGCTGCAAAGTAACCAAAAAAATTATTCTACTTGGTAATATTCTTTGACGACACAAGTCTAGCTCTATGATGCCCAATAAAGATTTGTTGTCACGCGTAGCAAGCGTTGTTTAGTTGAGATTATTGGTCATTTTTTCTTTGTAGTGAATTCAGTCAGTGCTTTCACCTGGAAAACATTACGAAGTTGTGCACAAATTGACGAACAATTAAGAGTTTGCGACGATTTGTTTTTTCCTCACACTCGTGGCGTTTCTTTCACAGTAAAGTAGTTTTATGCAAATACGCGTGCGAATGCATATCTACAGGATTTCCGCTTTTTTCAAATTGACAAAAGTTAGCAAAGCAGCTTCAGCAACAGATTCAATACAAGAAGAAATACGACTTTATATTTTTCAAATTACAACCAAAGCAGAAAAAACTAAAGGCCCAGTAATTTGTTAAATCGTATACAATTCTGTAATTTCACTTTATTCAAATTGACTGTAGTAAAGTACAGAAACGTTTATGCTGTTACAAACCTTCGCATGTAAACGAAATCTGAAAACAGAGCACATAAGCAATTTCTTCTACTGTAGTATCAGTTTTTTTTTTAAGGAAAATGTTAGGAACCCGGTTTGGATATGTAGGGACCCGATTTCTCTGATTCTAGGGACCCGACTTTTTAGGATTTTAGGGACCCGATGATGATTTTCCCTAATTCTAGGGACCCGATTTGAAAATCTAGGGACCCGAATCGGGTCACTAAAACGCCTTATAAAATACGCGGTAGTATTATTTGTAACACAACATGAGTCGGAAAATACAAAACATCAAGGACTTACTTTTGTTTGCTGTTTGCTGGCACTGTGTTCCTTCCAATATGGATGCAATTACTACCCACAAAAACAATCTTAAGAGGACACCCATAACGAAAGTCGTATAGCAAACTTAGAGAATCATGCTACTCAAGGAAGTTTTTATAAGAGCAATTATAAATAATCTCTGAAAAAATATTTAGATATAGTTGCCATTTTTTCATAAAACTTCCAGCAGTGGCTTGTTTTGCAGATGCAGCACCTCACCGCTGCTCAAACTGCAAAGAATGTTTTCTGTTCCAGTTGAACTAAGCTTACGTCCTGTAATAGCAACTTTGAGTCTTCAAATAATTTTGAAATGCCTAGTTTTATAACGCCATGGTAAATGTATGGAAATTACTGGAGGTGTGTATTTACCACAACCTTGCATATTTGTTGATTATTCTTAGATTACACTCACCACTTTCCTGTTTGCTTTGCTCACACAAATGCAAGCTAGATTGTTTTTCTGCTACCACAGTTCCAGACAATAATACCATCATCACTGTACATGTGCAAAAGACAAACTTAATTGTTATGAAAAGGGAAAGACAACTGCATCAACATCAAAGTTTTACAGTGCTTCTTTCTCTGCAGTTTCTAAAAAAGCACCATTTCATTCCGCGGATTTTGTAAAAAGACCCTAAAAACCATGTTGGGAAGATATTAATTGTAACCTATAAGCACTCTACTTCAACAGCTTCGGAAATATCGATGAATCAGCGGACAGGTCTCTGCTGCCTTCTTTTTGCGTTGATTCAAATTTCCACATTTCTGTATTTAAGTAACGTAATCTCCACACAGGTGAAAAATGAGAGAATCGATCGGTAAATCTTTCGAAGGAATACATGTCACACAACAAGTATGCATTCCAATGGGGTAGCTAAGGGGGGGCGGTCCGCCCCTGGCGGCACTTTTATGGGGGAGGCACTATGGGCTATGGTGCTGTAGGCTATAAACCTACAAAGGCTGTATTGAGATGAATGTGGTTTTAATGTTGGGACACTACTCGCAGTTGAAGGACGCTTCTGATTTTGAGTAATTTAAACTATGGCATGTGTATTGCGATTGTTATCTTAGCCACAACAATAAACAATCGTATATCAAAGATGTTGTATCAATAGGCTTTTTTACATGAAGCTGCAACACGCTTATCAACTCACTTGATGTCAAGTTTTACTCATTCGCTATACGGTTGATTGATCGAGTGTCGGGTCGTTGTTGTCGTTTGATCGTAGTCCTTATATGACGTCATAGAACTTAGTAGGAGCATAGTGGATGACTGTGGGCAAACGTATGGCTGTGGTGACCTCTAAGCTTTTGTAAAAGCTCTTAAGTTTTGTACTTGCGAGTAAAATGCCATTGTCGGGTCTAAAAAACATTTCTGTATAAATCTAATAAATATGTAGTTAGGTTTGTACTCGTCAAAATGGATTTCCGTGTGTGTGGAAAAATATAATCTAGCTCAGTATTCTTCAACAGGGGTTCTGTGGAACCCTAGTGTTCCGCAAAACATGTACCGTATTTTCGGGACTATAAGGCGCACCGGATTATAAAGCGCATTAAATGAAGCAAAACTGAGATAAGCCAAACTCTATCCAACTCTTTCCCAATAAATCCCGAGTGCCTGAGTCGCCACTGGGAGTTTAATCTGTCACATATGCCTAATCCGCTAGACACGAATAGAATAAAATAAAAGTTGTG
>Ga0210059_1006543_pt1 | contig 18658 bp, 15 predicted proteins | sample Ectturendosymbi2_FD_188042 | JGI IMG/M metagenome (GOLD analysis project Ga0210059, IMG submission 188042) | Ecteinascidia turbinata endosymbiont from Florida, USA - Sample 2 (SPAdes) (version 2) | ecosystem: Host-associated > Tunicates > Ascidians > Unclassified | place: Key West, Florida... | reverse complement strand
CTCAACTTTTTCTGAGTATTGCAAACGCTCTATATGGCAATTTGACACTAACGTTATCAATCAAAAATTTTGGTGTGTATCCCATTTCTTTACTTAGTGATCTTTGTAATGTTGATTATGCAGTACAGATTGCAGTTTTGACAACGAAATACAAATATGTGCAACATAAATATACGAAGAAGGATCAAATGTGAATTCTGCTGCTCAAAAACGTAAAGAGAAAGCACAACAGCAAATTCAAAGTTCTGCTGCAAAGTTCAGAAAGCTGACATAATTTTTTGCTGCGTCATCACCCCGACTAACAACAATTTAGCTGAAGCAGGTCAGTTTGTAATGCTTTACTGGTAATTATCCAAGTTCAAAGAAAAGGTTTTCTTGCCTTTGCTGCTGCAAATTTATTGATTTATATAATCAAAAAATTGATATAATTTAAGAGGCCACATGTACTGACCTAGTAAATATCTAACGCTATAGGCACTCAATGAGAAGTTATTGGTCAGCAATTTTGTGACATTAATTGCGACAATTATGTGCATCGACGGAAATGTTCAGTTTATAAGCCAACTCAAATACAAAACACATGTAGCAGTAATTGAAAAGTTCGCATTTATGACTATAGTTAACGCTGTTGCACAGTTTCATTATTATCTTGAAAAAGTAGTCAGTATTGGTTGCATTTTCTTGTGATTACTCTTTCATCCCCTCCATGTTGAGGATATTCGCAAGACAAATAGTAATACATAATTACATTGATTTTATAATTAATTCCAACCATCAAATCATGATTTAAATTCACTGAAAACAAACGGTTGTCCGCCTCAAGTTAAAAATATCTCGCAAAAGCATTTAATACCTTGATCAAAACAGTTTACATGCTTTTGTGCGCCACTGAGCATCTCCATCCGACGCTTTTAGCCATTTACGTCAGAACCTGTTGTTAAAATGTCTTCATTTTCTTCCCACTACCGTACTGAAATTTGATAATAAGTGAAAGTAGTTATAGCTGGTGCACTATTTCAGTGTTTTTCATCCCCTTGTGTTCATGGGAAGGGGGAAATGGGCATTTGCTACCACCTGGAAATTGGGTCTAAGAACCAAAAATTTCTAGAACACCTGAAGTCAGCAGCTTAATTGACTTAATTCTTGCAATGACAGTTTCATTTGCCGGTATGACACTCACACTGCACAAAAGCCGGATTCACTGTTCGGGCATCATGCAGTGATGACTGATGAGCTTGCAGTTAACTAAACCCGCTACATTGCCTGCAGAGGCAGGTTGCGAAACTTAGGGGAGGATAGTTTTTAAATTAGCGTTTATCGCGTAACAATAACACGGAAACAAAGGTTCAGTTACGGCAGTAAGCATTTTGCTGCATGTGACTGTTAAACGCAGACATCTGTGGCAGGTAATGCAGCGAGGCAGCGACTACTGATAGCAATAAGTCACGGTGTGAAAAGAAACATACAAAGTGAAAACTGAAAAGAAATATTGCTGCCAACGAGTTTTATACGGTATGAAAAGAATCAGTGGCGATTCTAAGGGGGGGCCTGGGTGGACCATGCCCCCCCAGTTTTTTGCTTGGCCCCTCAGTTTTTTCTTATTTTCCCGTTTAAGTTCGTTTGGTTGACTTAAACAGGGTTGCCAAATGCGTTCTGTAAAAATACCGGCCATTTTGTCAACAGCGCCAGATCTGAGCTGTGTCGTAATTCGTAAGCAGCACAGGGAAAACAGAGACAATCAGTGCTGTTAAGCCGCAATTAATAATTTGCCCTATTTTCGCTGATTCGTTACATTTCGGTGTGTGTGTATGACGTGGCAATCGCACCAAGGATTGCGTCAACAGCAGCAAATAAACGTCGCTGAAGAAACTATCCTGACAAGATTCACTATAAGAGTCATTATGATTTGAAAAATTCTGCGTTAGTTCCTTTTGAAGTTACGGCAAATTATTTTATTTTCACAATACCGGCTTCAGACACCGATTTTCAAAATACCGGCCTTTGTTAAATTAGCAGTAAAATACCGGCAAGGCCGGTGAAATACCGGCCATCTGAAAACCCTAAACATATGCAGTAGATAACTTTCGGCCAGCAAAATTTTAAACGATAATTTAGAAACCCTCTAAACTACATTCAATATTTCCCAAATGCATGATAAGCTGTGCTGTTGTTTTTGACGGTCGGGTAGCTAGAGTTGTTTATGACGACATACACCAGTACTGTAGTAGATGCTGGATCCGGCGTGAAATTTAGTCAGACCGCGATCGTGGTGTGGAACAATTCATTTTGAAACTAAAAAACAGGCGCAGAAATGGGAAGATTGATCTTTCGTGCATTTCAGTGTGAGATGGAACTGGATTATATAATTGTCAGCAGATTGTTGCTTGGCCCAGTAGTAAATGTTTGTGAAAGCATTAAGAATTGGTTTCAGTTAATTTATCAGAATTTATCCTGGCTGCAATATTGTGTTCAGCTGCCTTGTGTATGACTTCAAAACATTTCACGTAAGTGGTTCGTAACTACAGTTTTAACTCTACCCACACATGTCCTGCAACCTCAGAATTTTGTACGGAATTTCTGTAATGATTCAGAAGCAATTTTTCGCGTATTTCAGCTCTTTTCCCAGGAGGTCAAATATTTCTATCAGAAAAACACTTGAAAATATTCGCAAATCATATTCATTTAGTGAAAATGATTTAAAATATGAAATAACTTTGTAAAAGAATTTGCTTCAGAAGGCGGCGAAGCTGCCTATATCGCTCGAACAATTTTCATCTTTTGTAGCTACTTAAAAAGCTGCGTTTGGTTGTTACTGGTAGCTGTAACTCTTCCCATCACCAGCGTTTCATGAGACAGAAGTTTCTCAAAAATGAATTTACTGAAAAAATTTCCCAGAAATTCCATGACCAATGAAAGATTGGGTAACGTTGATCTCAGTGGCGTATCTAGGGTATGGCAGGCATGGCACATGCCATGGGCGCCACTTTGACGGGGCGCAAAAACTGCTTGGCAAAATTAAAATCTTTATTTACAGTTTCTTTAACCTCTATTTTGCGCCCCATGCATTCACAAACTGCAAAGCTGTATCAACGCCGCGTCCTCACCTAAAGCATTACGTCGGGCGTGTTGCGCTAGCACCATTAAGCATAATGACAAAATTGCGGTATTGTGACATAACACAAGGGTCAGACATTGCGACAGAACAAGAATGCTCGCTTGCCATGTCCAGTGTCCACGATGCCTCGTCCTTCTCACGCTATAAGAAAGGATAAGTTAGTCCGTACTGCTGCATTTCAGGCAAGTAGATTTTAGTCAGAAGCTGGTTGAGATGAGTTTAAGTCCGTGGCTGTAAGAATCTGACTGTTATGCAAATAATTGCTGTTGAGGTCGTACAAATTTAGAAATTACTTGAACAGTTTCGGCCCACTCTGACTTTATGGAGCTTCTTCGATGGCCACTAGTGCTCTATAAATAGGCTGAATACAACGCCCCAGTCCATAAACTAAGGTTGAGAACATTAGTTAGTCTTAAAATTAGCAGTTAAGTATCGTTGTCATACCAGTTGAGCAAAAAATGTTAACTCATGCAAGAGATTTGTTAGTCTTGTTCAGAGCTAGCTTTTTATGTCCAAATATGGCTTTCTGTTCGATGTCCAAGGTCTTGTAAAAGGGTTCTGACCGTGAAAAACTAAAATCTACGTGTGACAATTTAGGAGCTGTGTACAGTTCAGATGTAGATGGCTAGCAATTATACGAGAAGATTCAAGATGATTGCAAAATGCTGTTTTCAAGTCGTCTAACTTAAAATTATCGCATACTGTAGTCCTGACATTCTTCGAATTGCTTTGCAAATAATGCTGACGATGGCAGTTATATGCATTGCAAGCTGCGAACGATCTTTCAGTAAACTAAAACTGGCCCGTACCTCCGGGCCTCATTAATTAGCAATAAGTCAGGGCAGGTTGTGTGATCTAGCTATGATGAGAATAAAAAGAGAATAAACAGCGAAAGCTCACTTTGATGAATTAATAAACGACTTTACTTCGATCAAGGCACGGAAAGTGTTGTTTTAATTACAATTTTTGTGTAATTTAACTGGAAAAGGCTGGATATATTTGTTTCATTAGAATTGTGTTTTTCGAACACAAGTGATATATGACTTGCATTAAATAATTTATTTTATAATTCAAATTAAATTTGTTCCATTTAAAAAATTGTCGTTTACAGTTTCAATATGCTGTTTGATTTTTTTGCAAGATATACAATTTTGTCAGGCAACACTAGAAAGACCTATAAGCTACGATAACGTTATTACTTAAATGTTTTAATATTCAACATAGCAAGAATAAATGAGTATAGAAGTATGTTGCAGACGTTATGGATTATTTATAATTTATTTGCTGAAAAATTTAAAGCAAAAATAAACGCAGATATTTTCTGTTTTAAAAAAATTGTTTTATTCATGGTTTATCTTTCGTAAAAACTGTGCTTACATCTTATATTTAAATAATTAGAAAGGGCGCACATTTAAATTTTGCCACGGGCGCCATTTTGCAAAAATACGCCACTGGTTGATTTACTTTCAGTTGAAAGGGTACGAACTGAAAAAATATATTTAGATGATTTCGTTGATGAATTTGACAGTCGACATGACAATCGAAGGATTAAGTTATACTGAGTTGATAATGATATAAAATTCTAACGTAGCCTGTGCAGGGATCTGTGTGAGAATCATGTTGCTCGTTGTCTATTTGTCTGAATCTTTTTCGGTTTAGAGGTGGTGCGTGTTTCGCGTATGACAAGACAGTCATAAATTAACTCAGGGTTGAAAAGTCATCGGTCAGAGGAAAATTCAGTGTGAATAAGTAAATGAACGACTTTGTTGGGAATGTTCTGCAAAATAAGTTTTATGCCTACGGCTGCATCTTTCTATCACGTACACGCCGATGCACACCTATCTGTGGCGCTGATATGCTACTTAGATGCAACTGGTGCCGAAACCTCGATGCTGTTAAATTGCATACTGCAGGGGTGGGCAATTATTTTTGGTGCTCAGGAGCTACTTTGAGAAGACCGCATTTAGCGGAGGGTCGTGCCTTCTTACGAGGGTAGAAGCAAGACTCGGTTTATAGCCTCAGCACTAATATTTACTATAAGTTGGAGGAACTTTCAGATTTCAAGATTTTCCTGAATGCTTCTGTTGGCCATTGAAAACGTTGTGTCGGGCCACATTTGACCCGAGGGCCGCTATTTGCTCACCCCTGGCATACTGCATTGAATAGTCCTCACCCTATCCACGCTGCACACTCGTAATAGTATTTGCATAACATTGTTATGGTTACACCACAACCACAAAATGTCCATAAGCTACCACAAAAACGGATTAGTCAGTAGTCACCAAACCGTTGGAAAATGGTTTATTTTTGTGTGCTTTGTAATAAGAATATTTTGATGAAACTAGTTGGCTATCAACAGCCTACTTGTCTCTGTGTCATGATGGAATTCGTGGTTGGAGCCATTTCGCTTTCATGTGAATTGTGTTCACTTTCTAAAGCTGCTTTCGTTCATGTGAGGCCGAAACAATTGTGTACGGAAAACGGTATTTCGATTTACATGTGCAGTGCTGTTGAAGTTGCATGATTAGCACAGAATTTTCGACATAGCAGTACACGTGTGTGATTGCATCTACAGTGGCGTTTAGGTGTCTCTAGTGAATAATAACGCTAGTTTATCTTTAATGATATTCACAAGCCTATGTTGGGTTTGATAGGGTTGATCATAGCAACTTAATCTTCAAAACAATGAAAAATCGCCATGCAAGGTAGACGTTTGTGTTGCCCCCCCTACTTTTTCCTTGGCCCCGCAGTGGCCACTTTGAATTCATTCTAGAATCGCCACTGACTGTGTCCTAGTATATGAGGTGTTGATGAAAGACTTACAAAGTGGAATTTCATGATTCGAAGAGATCGAAAGTCATTCATTTAGAATGTGCAAAGCAACGCTTTGCTGACAAATAGAGAGCAGTAACTTTGATTTGATAATTCATTCATTCATTTTCATACCCGCTTTCCCTCTGGGGAGGGTTGCGGGCCTCGAGGGCACCAATACTAGGACTCGAAATACGTCACGGTTTTCAGCAATCTCTAATAGTTCTGCTGGCTCCACACCAAGACGGAACCAAGAACCACGCCACCTGGTCCTTGGTCGACCTCTGGGCCACTTTTCCGTTGGTGCAGCCAGCAGGATTTGCTTCGCTGATCTTTCCTCGGGCATTCTGGTCGCGTGGCCGAACCAACGTAGCTAAGATCTCTCTTTAATGAAGAGTAGTTTCAAAATCAGAGCTCAGGCCTTTATGAATTTCACAACTTTGCCCTAAACTCTTCGCAAAAATTCCATCTCAGCCGCTTGTACTTGAGATATCGGTTTTTCGATTATTATCTAAGATTCATGACCATAGGTGAGAATCGGAGCAAAGACCGATATAAAAACTGACAGCTTTACGATGCCTCAAAGCTCCCGTTTCGTGACCACAGAGCGGTAGAGCTCACGCAGAACTGTGTTTGCTTTGCCAACTCGTGTCTCAATCTCCCTTTTCTGTCTTCCGTCATTTCTGAATGCATTCCAAGGTGCTTGAACTTCTTGACCTGCTGCAATGTATTTTCGCTTACTTGCCGAGCGCACTGTCTTGGTTTCCTTGATAGAACTCAGTCTTTTTAGTGCCAAATTTCATTCCCGCCCGGTCTCACACAGCTAGAAACCGGTGCAGTGCATGTCGAAGACCGTTTTCAAAGGATGTAAGCGCACCAAATCGTCCTCAAAGAGCAAACAGTCACTGCAGTCAGCTTCCAACAGTGACACCCTTGTCGATTAGGCTGTGACTGTCTATCCAATTCTTATAGACTATGAACAGGAGTGGTGACACCACATTTGAATAAGTAAATGCTAGTGTTGACCAAAAAACAAGTTTGGAAAAATTAAATCCATGCAGCATGTGTTAGTAGCCTTACAAGTTACAGCATTTATATTTTTGTAATTTAACTCCTTGGATGCCCACCTACCTTGGCTGCCCGGGGCCGTCGCCCCGTTCGCCCCCCCCTATTCACGCCACTGGGTGTGAGTGATTTTTAAGTTTGTTTTAAAATGTTGAACAATACGCAACATCAGATACAATAGTAAAAAAATTAGTTTTAAAACTAGGTTTGAAAATTTTGTTTTCTAAACACACAAATACCTTTAGTAATTCCCCAGCCGGTAGCCCAGAGGATTTTGTTTTCCGCGGCCTTTTCTTCTGGCAGGCAAATCGGTTGGACGAAACTATTGAAGACAATTGGTTTTTTGAGGCGAATTATGGCAATATCATTGGTGATGACTCCTCGGGTAATTCCAGTGACGAAATTTTCGTGCTGCTCCAAAAAGTCAATGTCTGCATACATCGATAAAACAGAATTAAGTTATGAAAGTGAAAGCGTTGTTGGCACAAACCGGACACTGCCGATTCACAGAATTGAAGTAGCTGTTCAGGTGAAAGCCAGTGCAGCGAACAGAAATGCGGTGAAAGCCAAGTAAAAGTGCTGACTGGAATGTGGACTACAGTGTTTCTGTAGTGAAAAGATGATAGTGAACACTGCTTTTGCAAGTGAATCTGCGTGAGCTTCATTACCGCTGTGGTTTATTCACTACTGCTGTAAATGTCATCACGCAGGCCACAGTATATCACCAGGAGGTGCAAAATACGTTGGGCTATGTTATTCTGTTTTAATAAGAGCTAAAATTGCCTGCTCTGTAGGCGAATTCTACACCCCGTAATCATCACATAGTGTCTGATTCTTGGTGGTGAAAGGCTTCCTTGCAATGGATCCAGTTAGGATATGTTATTTCGCGGTTTAAAGGAATACATTACTTCCACGATTATTATCCGAACCTCGCAAACGATATTCGATTATTTGGTCACATGATGAAGCAGCTCAACTGCCGCAGAACGCGAATCTTCCCGCGAACAATCTTCAGTAAAATATACTCACTTTTCGGTAGATCTACTGTTGCAACCGATGGTTAACTGGAAAATTTCTTAGTAAATTGTTGAACTTTTATCTATTTTTGAATCGTAAATGTGTTATGATTCTGTTTGGTGCTGCTTGTTTAACTTAGATATTGAGAATTCAATTATCCGTGTTTTTACTTTTCCGTTCAGATTTCTAAAATATTTTTCCAGCTAGACCGGATAATCGAGGAAACACTGCTGCAAGCAAAGGTCCTTCAAACTGCCTCATTAGGTAGCAAGGTAGGGACCCCAATGAAAAATTTATTTGATGCTTAAGACAAACATAACACGAATGTATCTTTCACAACGTATGCGAGGCAAACGGCACTGTTTATCATGCATAAAAAACATTAAAAACTTTTTTTACTGCCTGACCTTCACGACCTCGGAAGATCTGAACCTGTTTTCCATGGGTGTATTTCTCTCCCATAAGTCGTCCCACATGGATTTCGTAAAATATTGCGTCCAGACTGTCAAATTGAAACGAAATAGGAAGTTTAATGGCAGTGTGAGTCAGAAATGCAAAATACATTTAAACATATCACGTGGCGGTATCATCAACTTTGAGCAGATGTTAAAAGCGCTTTTAACGTACAGATCGTTTATTTCAACCATCACCAGAAACAACTCTCTAATGATTTTCGTTTCAAAGGATTCAAGTCAGTCTTACAGTATTAGTCAGGAAAAAAGCTACATACTCTGGCACTTTGCTAGCTTTGCTTTGCTTATTCAGGCAGTGAGCGGCAGTCACCAGCCAATGTTTACAAATGACAGATGCGCCACATATAAATGTCCGCGATCCTTCCTTCTTAAGAATCATGGCCGTCCATGGATGGCTGAATGGATGCGCCCTGCAAATTTCAGTAAAATGTTGATTGAAAAAATAAGGTATCAGCATCAGATTCTGTATATGCTTCGAATGGCAATCAAGTAAAGCCTTTACAATGTTGCCACGGGAAGAAAACGTAAAGCACGTTTTGCAAGACCTTGATCTCCATAACCCTGCAATCCCGTCGCCACGGGAGAGCTTTTGTGGGCTTATCCCCATCAAACAAAACTCCAAGCCACCCCAACGGAAATGTGGAACACTATAAATTAGTGGAATTTTTATCAAAATTTCAGAATGTCAAGCCCCCCTGCACAAACGTAAAGTCGCCTATTGAAGACCTTCTGGCAATGGTTATGTGCAGAAGCATTTGCGTTGTTACTTAGACATTCAACTACATTTGATTTTCTAGAAAACGTTGTTTCTCTTCGTACCGTATGCATACAGGACGAAGGTCAGGAGGTCACTTTCGTCATGTTATGAAAAATGTGAAAACAAGGCGAATCAGGCAGTGTAAGCTAATTTGAGGGGAATAAAGCGATTTCAGAGACACGGAGGTTGCGCTGTAGAATAATATTGTAAATAAAAGAACAAAGAAAATTGAATGACAGGGTTGGGTCGTTGATAATTTTAATGTTTAAAAATCGGATACAGTGGCAAAATAATCAAGTCGCTAGGTTTTGGCTGTTGAAGGAGCCAAACCGAAAATGGGGGAGTGGGTTATGCCAACCACACCGTTGTATGAAAATAAAATTTGCAGGAGAAACAAAGAGAGGAAAACGAATGTTTCACAGTGTTTGCTCAAACGCAAAAAGTTGCAGCAAATGACTAAAACAGGCAATCACTACACCCGATAGTTAAATCACGCCAAGCTTCCTAAAATTTTTAAAATAACCAGCAGTAGATCGATAATAATTAACACAATATAACTATACTGACAATTATGTGGGTTCGCTGGTACGATATGGGGTGGTCTAGTGCTTTATTGAGGGAGTCATTGTCACATGGACCAGGTATGGTCGGTGATGATCCTTAGGCAGACATAAAGTCTAAGGATCGGATATATTACAATTTTATCGTAAGGCATGGGGACAGGGGGCGAAAATCTGAGGGCTATAACGTTTCGCCCGCACAACATGTTCCTCCCGAAAAGTAGATCTTCAAAAAGTTTGAGAAGTAAATTTTCTAAGAAAGAAAAAGTCACATCTAGTGTAATTTTTACCCCATTCATACCAGAAAAGAGTTGAATTAACAAAAAATATTTTTTAAAGATTACAATTTCGATACAACTTCAAAAACATATTTTTGCATGTTTGAAATGATTTCTTTCTGAAAACAAAATAACTAGGGCTGCAGCCCTCCCTGCACCCCCTCCTACTACACCTGATGTAAAGTACATACGGTGATTAACTTCATATATGTAACATTTATTATGCAAATATATTTGCAAAATTGGATTTTTTCTATGTTTGTTGGTTATAGAAAGCCCTTTATGATGTCTCGAAACTCCATTATATCCTAACTGATTGATTGATTGTTTCATATGGCTCAGCTAATAAGCAGAAATAATACAAAGAGCCATCGCACAGCAAGGCAACCAATTGTCAGTGAATATTAGAAATGAAAGCACAATGACAATATAGCTGATCATTTTGAACAGAGAGTGTCACTGTGTCATATAGGATTGATGAAAGACCAAGGCGGTCATCTAGTCAACCAGTCCTGGATAGGAACGCTTCTCGATACGTTCACCGATCCTACTGGAACAGTGGGGTTGAAATCTCTGTGATTTCTGAAACAGACACCACTGTAGTCAAAACACATGCATTTTCAATTTCGGTGCATCCAGCTGAGATCGTCTGTCTTGTTCACCTAAGTTCAAGTTTTTTAAAGCTACGAAACGACGGCAAAAATGTCTCACCTCGTCCCACCGACAATCTTTTTTGTGGAATCTTTGCGGCTACGAGAGAGTAGGTTTAGATCTATATTGTCAGGCAGGGGTATTCCCGGATAAATCTTTGGCTTTCCGCATTCTGTTGGGTAACATTTCGTAGGAGGAGGGGCTGAGACCCTGTACTGAGAACCTGCAGATGGTTGCTACAGTTAAATATTTTGTCCAGCGATCAATGGTTGCTCAAAACAAAACCCACTATCGCTAGGATTAGTATTAATGTTCTTTTTCCTGGCCATATGCTATCAAGTTTTTGTCAGTACGCTTACATCTTCCCCAACGACAATAAGTTTGCATCACGAACGCGGGGTGAGTTGTTGTTGCTCGTCTTGTTCCAGTAGTTGTCGATACAGTTGTTGTGGTCGTGGTGGATATTGGTTTTCTGAAAAAAAAAACGCTTCTTAGCATTAACAAATGCTTGTGAAAGTTAAGTAAAAACCGCTTGTAAGCATTTAGAGTGGCATTAATCTTGGTTTTATGCCTTCAAGCACACTGGAAAAGATATTGCAATGGGCGAAACATTGCAAAACTATAATGGTTTCAATGTTTTGCCCTATTTTTAAAATGACATTTCCCTTCTTGCACAATACAAGCAACATAAGCAAAAGGTACTCACTGAAACGAAGTTGGCAGCTTATAATTGTGTGCCGAATACCTGACTAAAAAGTGTAAAAACTATCTTGATTTTCTCAACATTTATAGTCACGCAAATTAAATGCTTATACGAAAAGATTCGAGAAAAAGAAAAAACTAGGTTTCTTTCCATTACACTACATGTCTTCAGTGGTATTTTTTTATCTTTCAGGAAGGTGGCTATTAAAAATGATTCCGTCTATGATGAAGTACCCTTTTTCTCTTTTTGATGCCACTGATTTTTAATGAAATTGCAATTGGTGTTTCCATAGTGAAAACTTACTGTAAAGAATTGCTTATGGTATATTTATGCAAACACGATTGCTGTTTTCATCGAATTCCACTCTTATTTTCTTGTTGAGACATGCAAATCTTTACGAATTTAGTTTCACAAGGAAATTTTTTTCCGTTTCTTGATCTTTACCAAAAATCAAAGCGTTTTGCTGAAAAAAACATGAAGATAAGATTCAGGGCCTAATCCAAACGAAAGCATTGTGTAATTTTTTTTCTGAAAAGAAGCAAAGTAGTTTTGCATGCTACATCATGCGTCATACATGCCCTTACGAGATTCTCGCTGTAACGTGAAGCGCATGAACAATTTTCTCTCGTCTACGGCTGTTGCCACTCCCTATAATTGCCGCAACAAGCATGATCTCTTACGATTTCCGCACATTTTGCGTTCATCCTCCTCACAAAGGCGAAAACGGCGTCAATTGCTCAAAAACATAGCAATTACATTTGCTTTGGGTTTATTAGCACGTTGTCGAGCAAGGAAAGTGACTTCGCTACCTCTGTTATTACTGACGTGTCGATTTGCGAGGCAGCTTTATTAAGAGAATAGAAGTCTTTATTCAGTTAATAACCAGAAAATTTGAAAGGTTTCCTCACAGTGGTTTACATGCTGCACACGCAGCATGAATAGACAAACGACAAACGTAAAGGCGTAATTCGTGATGTGTAAAACTTCATCCAACATTTGCAAACAAAATAGTTCGGAAAATGTGAACCTTCTGGAAAAGAACAACCCAAAACTTATGACGGTTATACTATGACGGTTACACTCAGCTATTATGAGTGCGACGTTGATTGGCTTGTCGGCAGTTGACAGTGCACGAATATTCCGCGAAACGCAAGCAAAAATTCTAAAATTACTTTCCACTTTCTGGGATCATCTTTACGATAACTGTTGAACTCACTGTCTACGATGATAACTTCCTTCATCCAGGTGACTCGTAGTTAACAATTGCTTCCCCCTCACACCACAATTTGTTTGATTAACTTGCCCAGCAGTTGGAACGTTTTTAACCAAAACTACATTGCGATGTTTCTTTAGAAGAGAATGCCTTTCGAACCTTATCACATCTGACGCTGCTGCTGGAGGAGCTCCGCTTGCCAAGATGGCAGATACTGTAGGCCTGCACCTAGTTGCATCGCGTAGTTGCAATGCAAAGGTTCAGTTCTACACGTCTACAGTTGGAAGATGGCTGATTTGAATGGTATTGATGGTTAGCTAAACTGTTAGGCAAGCATTCAGGTGCCGCATTTCTATTCTTCAGTTCTGCTCAGTGCATCAAAACTACACGTGATAACAGTGTTTGGTTATCCATGATATTCACAACGAAAAACCCCTTCCTGTAACAAACAGTTAACGCATGCGATTATGTCTGATATACTATTAACACAAAAAGTCAGCAACTGCATTCTCTAACATGCTATAGTGCGTCGCACAGCTACTTTCAACAACTTTGACTAAAAGGGTTGAGGAGACAAAAGTTCGTTCAGTTACCTTGTTGGTCTCGCTGTTGCACGGATCATTCTGTTTCTTTTTTCAACCAACTCAGGAATGCTTAGTGTAAGCAAATCTATTACAGAGAATTCTTTCAGACTTCCTCCCGTTTGACCCTTGAGCGCTTCAAGGAAGGTCGGTTTCTTTGTAGGCGTGGCCACTGTTGTTGTAGCAGGCAGAGTTGCCACAAATCCTGGTGGTAACGGTGTGCTCCTTGGTGGGTTGGAAGAAATGGGTACCCCGAATCTCGTTGGAGGATCTTTAAATTTAAACGGAAAGTTGTTATTACTTTGGCTTGCAACCAATAGGAAAATGTGGTTTGCGTTGATTGCAGAATTTGGTAATCAGTACAGCTAATGGCACAAGCCATAAGTCGCATCATCACGTAAACGCAGGTGTACTGCAAAGTGAAAATGACTCACAAAAGGCTGTCCCTTTTCTCTAACAATTTGATTACAACCGTACTTTAATGCTTTTGTCGCTTGACGTTATCTGAGACACAATTGTTTTTGAATATGTTCCTGAGTTCAAATATAAATGCATTCCGCATTGTACTTAAAGGGATGAAATATATTGGGTCAGTTTAAACCACCATCACCACTAAAGGTAGCCAATTACACAGTAAACAGCATTCAGATTTTAGTTACACGATGTCATACTGCAAAACGCATGTGGTAAATTGGTAAGACAACTCCATTTATATTGTAACCGGCGCAAAGATTGAAAATAAACACGTTTGAAAACAATAAGCAGATATATTGCAACCTCGGCCTAACCATTAAACAGAAAAGCATGTGTTGAAACAGTGTCCCAGTCTCCTATCGGAGTATAAATAGAACTGAAGATTATGACGTTACTTTTACTCAGAGGCGTAACGAGGTTAGATGGCGCCAGGGGCTTGAAGCAAGTTTGGCTCCCCCATGTTCGAAATTGAGGTCTTCGGAAGCAAATGCACTGTATTGAAGGAAGTACATTTGACATTGTTGGGACTTTTCGGCGTCCGCGCACTCAGTCGGCGCCCCCATAGTGATTCGGCGCCCGGGGGATTGTGCCCCTATTTCGCCCCTCGTTACGCCCATGCTTTTGATTTCAATTTCCCAAAAGACTTTGTTTACAAGAGCCTTCAGTACTGGTAACTATTCTGATCACTCAAAAAATTGAAAGTAGAAAAAACTTTTTGTTCTGGTGCCCATTAAAGTGTGATCGCAGTAAGATGAATTTTACAACGGTGCCCACGCATATTGGTACCTTAAAATATTTTTAGCAGGAAATCTACCTGAAGAGAGTTGATAGTTTTTCCAGTTTCTTCAAGTCACACGGAGATATTAATTCATCAAACAGACTTTTTCCCCAGTGGAAAGGTCAAACAAATAGTTTACAGTAATTGCAACAAGCACACGGGGATTTACAATTTATGAAAGCATAGCATGCAGGGTATGTAACGTTTCAGCACGACGATGAGCGAATGCCTTATTGCAGTGGTTCCCAAACTTTTTCTGATCGCGTACCATTTGAGGGTCCCATACTATCACCACATACCACTTTGTTCCAGGAAAACTTAATCTACTACCAAATATAATTTGATCAAATGTTTGGAAAACCAGAATTGACACAAATGCGACATGAACAAAAATTGGCTGTGAGAAATTATAACGGCCATTTTTTAAAAACACCATGGGAAATGCTTAAAAACTCAGGTATTTATCAACAGAACCCGGTAAGTAGAAACTATAGCTGTGAACATATTTTTGTGAAGTAAAAAAGAAAGTATAGGCGTAATCGCGTACCACTTTAAAGGCCTTCGCGTATTGTGGTACGCGTACCACAGTTTAGGAGCCACTGTCATATTGGCTGTTGTGTTGTTTCAATGTTTGTTCCCTTTCAGTACTACCTGCGCGTACCTCCAACACCTACCCCGTGATATGTTACAATAAGGAGGGTAACGAGGGGGCCAGGTGGGGCACGATGCCCCGGGTGCCGAATCACTGGGGGGGACGCCGAAAAGTCCCAATAGTGTCGCAAGTAATTCCTTCAATGCAGTATTTACTCCCAAAAAAACTTTGGTTCGAACATGGGGTCGCCAAACTTGTCTCTTGTCCCGGGCGCCATCTAACCTCGGTACGACCCTAGTTACAATGAGGCGTTTTTAATGTGATTATGTTGTTTCACTAACCTCTGTGACATGGACCAAGAGTCATAGGCAACCACGTAAAAATTAACTAATACCGTTACCTTCTTTTCTGTAGCACAGAAAGCTCGAACCAACTTGACTGTAGCAGCAACCTAAAGAGCTGCAGAAATTCAGCCCAACGTTGTCTCTTGCGCATATTTGAATATTTCCACTGGGAATCAGGCACTGGGCGTCAGGGCAGCTGGAGCTCGTAGCTGCGGAAATATACTGCAGGTAAGGTTTTGAAGAACAGAGGTAGATTACGAACAATCCCAAAATACTTACGAGCTGCAAAGTAGCATCTTCTATTCGGAATAGAATCAGTTGAATCGTAGCAGCAACCGGCGTTTACGCAAGACTGCATGTCTGTTGGGCCCTCGGACCGGCAAGGTATCCGGTTGGGGCGAAGAACAAGTGTGCAGTGAGCTAAGCATGGCCCTCCGTACTCTGAATAATTGACAATTATTTTGTTTAGAGAAGATTTTATGAGTTTACTTATTAAAACATGAAGCATTGTTGCGTTGCCCCAATGCTATAAAGCTATTGCAAATACGAAGAAATAATCGATACTTTTTTGACCAACTGCATCTTGTTATATTGCTGAAAATACATTGAAGACGCCACAAGACAAAGAATAAGTGAATATCAGATAAGCACAACAAAAGTCTTGAAGTCGATTGCAAGAACGAGTTACAAAAACAAATTTACCGGTCGCATATCTAAACACCTCTGTAAAGAACCTGATATTTTGATGTTCTGTGTAACTCTATCGGTTTGAAATTATGTTGGTGCAGGGGATATAAGCTTTGTGCAATTTTCTTCGATCACCAAGGTAACAAGATTTTGGGTGTACGAATGTCGCAAGTCAAGGCAGTTTGGACCTTGTGGTCATTCTTTCGTAATTCGCTTACGGTGGACAGCAGCTGTTTCTTCGCTGCGTCAAATTAACTGAGAACTACGGATCTTTGACGTGGCACTGCTTGAGGCCAAGCACCAGCGATGCGACCACTTGGTGCTAATCTGGTCAAAATGTTTCTCTTCTTTGTCGGAGGCGCTGCCTGAGGCAAGGTTTCTATGTTTATTTACAAACTCAAGCGGACTGCTCTCCTGTTTCACCTGCCGCAAATGACACTCGAACAGGGTAATACCAGGGTGCAAAGCGGCAGGTTTCAACAGCTCACATCCCAAGGTGAAGGCGGTAGTGACGTAAATCGCAGGATAGAGTGCACCGTTGCGACAAAAAATTGTCGCTTTTAATCCTTCTACACCACTGTGATCCCTTGTACTGCACATTGTGAGTAAACATCTTAAATGTCTCCAACGACACAGGTTATAACGACAAATACAAACATCATTTTAAAATCAGCCATAGTTTGTGGAAGCAAGAGTTGTTTCAGGCATTTTCACTTACGCACTGCAGCTGTCGTCGGTACATACGGCCTCCCTGGTGGATTCTGGGCGTTACCGGGTAATCTGCCAGCAGCTCCGACTGAATTTTCCGAGTCTATTTGCTCGAAGCAGTAGGGAGGTCGAAGCAACTCGGTGTCATAACAACATTCTGTTGATAAAAAGAACGGCATGGCCAACAGGTTGATTTATGACGAAGTTCTGCTCATGGAGAAATGTTGTTGGTGTATCAAAATGCCGGTTTCGCAGAAAATTTTCAGCAACGGTTTGGAACCTACAGAAAGCTCAGATTTTTCTGCGGCTGGCCGGGTGAGGTTAAACAGCGTAAAAGTCTATGAAAGAACTGCTAAAGTTTTGGTTGTAAGCATATATCAAATTGCCAAATAACAAATGCTTAAAAACGTCAGGTGACTTCGAAGTTCCATTTTATTTTGATTTTGATTCACGATAATATTGTTGCTCTTGTAGGTTGCACAAGCGCAGGATTCTATGCGTTGCAAGAAGTCAGTCAACAAAACACGTGTCCACAATACGATGAAAACAAAGCGCTTTCCCCCTTGCGAAAATTCTCGTGATCATGCAAAGCACAGACGCACCCACATACTCAGCATACATATACTTCAGCTTTATTGAAAAAGTCTTCGCTGTTTTTTCCAAATTTTCAGCTACGTCATAAAAAGATTGGGCTGTTTTTGATCGCATTTTGCCGTTAATTAACGTGGCATTACTGTGTACGAAAACTTTGGAAATTTTATCTCCATTCTTAGCAAAACTCTTTAACAATTGCATAAACCAAGGTATATACCCACAGAACTTTAAGTGTGCCCAAGTTACTCCCATACATAAAAGTGGGCCGGAAAATGTGTGCACCAACTATCGTCCTATATCAGTGTTGTCACCCTTAAACAAGATATTTGAAAAACTCCTCTATGATAGGTTATATCACTATGTGGAATGCAAGAACATGCTATCAAAACATCAGTATGGTTTCAGAGCTAAAGTATCGACATAATTTGCAATTTATGACATAGTTGAATGTATCTTAGAAAACCTGGACCAGAAAATACCAATTTGTGCAGTTTTCCTTGATCTCTCAAAAGCTTTTGATACTGTTGACCACTCTGTGCTGCTGTGGAAGTTGGAACATTACTATGGCATTCGAGGGCTCCCACTACAACTTTTTGAAAATTATTTACGTAGGCGAGAACAATATACAGTAGTAAATAAGTGTAGATCCCAAACCCAGCAGATCAATTGTGGCTTGCCACAAGGTTCAATTTTATCTCCCCTGCTCTTTTCACTATATGTTAATGACTTGCCACAAGTATCTAACTTTAAAACTACTCTGTTTGCTGATGATACATGCTTAATATTAGCAAACAAGAACATTGATATTTTGGATAAGATGGTTGACCAGGAAATTAAAAAAGTCGACAGTTGGATGCGTCATAATAAGCTATCACTAAACTATAGTAAAACTGTCTACATGATATTTAACTCAGACAAGAAGCAGAGCTCCCCATTTAGAGTACAAATTGGTAGCCACCTAATTACTAGAGTCAATTCAACAAAATATCTTGGAATGCACTTAGATAATAAACTAAACTGGGATACACATATTTCAAAGCTTGAAAGCAAGCTTTCTTGCTATTCTGGTATATTTTATAGAATTCGAGAGTACTTGAGCACAAATGAACTTAAGATGATATATTTCAGCCTTGTGTACTCCCATCTACAGTATGCCATTGGTGCTTGGGGCTCAGCAACAAAAACCAGTCTACATAGACTAAACACCATCCATAACAAAATCATTAAGACCATCAGTTGGAGCTCTTTCCGATGCCA
>Ga0210059_1006542_pt1 | contig 18663 bp, 13 predicted proteins | sample Ectturendosymbi2_FD_188042 | JGI IMG/M metagenome (GOLD analysis project Ga0210059, IMG submission 188042) | Ecteinascidia turbinata endosymbiont from Florida, USA - Sample 2 (SPAdes) (version 2) | ecosystem: Host-associated > Tunicates > Ascidians > Unclassified | place: Key West, Florida... | reverse complement strand
GAAACACTTTGGCCTAGTAGTTGGGCCCTAGGCCAGGCAACATGAGCCAAAATGACCCTAAAACTACTTCAATTATGACGTCAGTCACAAAAAATCCGCAACCCCAACCAAAAAATTTTTTTTCGAGTGTAATCTACTAGGCTGGCCGATCCGGTTGAGCCCTTGAACAGCTCTCTAGCGCAATCGACGGAGGAGCTAGGGCGTTGTTAAGGCAACCGAAAACTGCTGTTTTAGGCTGAAATCAAAGTACGAATATAATGTACCCCGGTTCTCAAAGTGTTAAGATAATGGCTGATTTGTTTTACTCTTTTGGAAATTATTTTCAAAATCACCTTAAAAAAACTTCTTAATGCAATTTTTAAAAATGTAATAAGCTTATACAATCTCTTCAGAAAATAACAAAAAGTGCCATAAATATTTTTGAAGTTGAGCTTGCAAAAAGTGGTGTAAATTTCATTGAGCATGACAATTTGCTTGTGCAAATCAACATAGTATTTTCAATGGAAGTTGTTAAAAAATGGATTGCTAGCCAAAAAATCTTTGAAAATAAAGATGTGAACAACTGTTGTTACAACATTCACCTAGAGTCCAATCAAAAAGCTTGTACTGCTACATCCATGTTCAATTTTTTTCATTTGCGATCTTGGTCAAACACCTGGTGAAAGCAAAAAGACCAAATATCTAGCAGCATGCCATATGTATTTTTGGCTTTTCCTACTACAACAAGTTTCCACACCTTCCATTCTGGTAGACTAAGGCTAAAATGCAGCAGTTTGCATGTGTATTTGCACAGGAATATCTCTGCCGACAATTGTGTTAGAGAGCTGTTCAAACCCTCAAAGGATTCGACAAGTCTTTGCATCTGCAATGAAAAAAAAATGGTTTTGGGTTTTTTTGAGTGGCGTCGTAAGTGGAGTTGTTTTAGGCCCACTTCATCTGGCCCTAGACCCAAACCACTAGATGGCAGTATTTCGTTCAAGTTTTTATTGGAAACTAAGCTAAAATCTGAGTCTTTTGATATTTTGATCAACTTGCTGGGGTTTCTGGTACAAAAGTTATGATATAAAATAAAGTAATTAATCCCATAATTAGATAATTACTTTGTTTGTTTTAGATCATAACTTTTGAACCAGAAACACTAGAAAGTCGATCACGGTCTCAAAAGAAGCAGATTCTTGCCGTCAGTGAAATACTTCTGTCTAGCAGTTGGGCCCAGGTCAGGTCAGCCAAAAATGGCCAAAAAACTACCTTACTTATGATGTCACGTTCTGGTGTTTCTGGTGATGGCTTGTCGAGTCTTTTGAGGGTTTGAACTCCTCAAAGACTTGTTGAGTCTTTTGAGGGTTTGAACAACTCTCTAGCACAATCGGCTGAGGAGCTATGCAGTTGCTATGTCAACTGAATTATCCTCCCTGATATCCAAGTACAATATATTTGTAGACTGGCAGCCAATGTGCTAAGTAAGGCATAGCCATATTCACTATTTTTGTGGGAGCCAAGCTGAATAAATGGTACTAAATCACCTTCTCAGAAGTACAAGCTTTTTTATTGACAATTGTAAAAGGTGGGTTCATGCAATTTATGCAGAAAGACTTAAGCAGCAAGACCTCCAATGAAAAAAATTCCCCTGGGCAAAACAATGTTTCACATTTTTCAAACTGTGCATTGAAATTGATGTCATTTTTGCATTGTCTCTGTTTTGAAACTGGTTTACCGAAGAAACTTATTTTGACTTAAGCCAGATGTTTTTTCACCTTTTGTGATGCGGTTGACAGGCAAGTTGTATGTATTGGGTTAGTGCCTAATGCATGCAGCACAGGCTGGCATTGCAATGTGAGTTCAGAAAGAGCTTTAGATGCCGTAACACAAGGCTAATTGTCTTTGACTGAAGTTAATTTGCTTGTGACTTCAAACTGAAATGCAGCACAATGGGTAGAATGTGAGTTAGCCTTTCGTGTTGGTTTTGTTAATGATATGTACACCTTTTGTAATAGCAAGCTAATAAACTTTTCAGAGAAATTTTGCTTCAATAAGCCTGGTTTTGCAAAATGTGAATTTTAGATTTTGCCGTAATCTGTGTCTCCACATTGTGACTGCCATCTTCTGGAATTTTTGCTTTTATAATGCTGGGCTCTGCTTTTTATTGTTGTATTATTTAATAGCTGTATTGCATTTTCGATTGCAATGTAGGTGTTTGTGTCAGGTCAACATGAACAGTTTTGCTCTGCGAAAAGTACTTAGAAGAAACAGTGCCAATCTTTCTTGGATGAAAATTGCAAGGTTTCTTTCAGGTACAGAATTTTTTGTCACATCCGGTCAGTCACTTTTTATTATCATCATCAGTGTTGTAATTGATCGGTGTAGTAGCATTAGCTCAGTTTTTGTTTTGTTGTAGTCCAAATGCTGTTTAAACTAAGATGTTTATGTTTTGCACACACTATTGCTTGATGGGCACTTGCACGAATGAAACCTTTGCTGCACTCTCAATTCAAATCTTCGTTTTAGCAAATATGTACTAGACTAAAGTGGTATTGAAATGTGTTTAAAATAGTTGTTCTCATTTTAATGTTTCTCTCAGTCCCAAAACAGTTACGAAAACTTGGCTTTTGGTTTATTATATTGCTATTCAAATTCATGCAAGGTTAATGGTTAAGCTAAAAACACAGGAAAAGCAAAACACAGCATAGTGTAAAAGTAGATACTGAAGCTTCTCTTAGGTTTAATTAGTAGGTATGCAAGTCACGAGTAAGATGACAACAAGACAGAAATTTGTAAGATACTGTATAGGCTTTCTTTTTTATGAGTTATGTGTTTATAGCTATACAACACAGCTTTAAGATGGCAATAGGTAACCTACATTTGAGAATGTCTTCATTTGATTTCTGTAAAGATAGGAACAAGGAATAAACACATATACGGTGCATTACTTTGAATGCATATTTTTCGTAAAGTTTTCATAATGTCTTTGCTGATGGATTACTGGTATTTAGAAAATTTTTTTTCCTTACATATATATATTTTTGGAAAAATTATTTTTTCCAAATGTGGACTATCCATTCCTGTACAATTACTAGAGAATATAATCCATCAATTTTGGAGCATAAAATTAAGAAAGACTTAACAATTTCATCAACACTAAAAAAGCCTTCAAAAAACTATACATGTTTTATTTTGAGACGTTTCGGATTATTCTTAATCCATCTTCAGTCAAAAAACAAAGCAACACTTCACAATGCTAGCAATTCAAAACCAAAAGACTCCGTGATGCAAGAAATAACAGTGTGGCGCAAAAGACATCAAAAGCGAAACCAAGACTGCCAACCCTGTCAGAATCACTATAAGTAAAAGCAGGACCAACAGCTATGGAGAAAGTGCTAAAACTTTTGTTTTACTTTTGCTGATGAAACTATCAAAGTTAGCTTTTAGCATCCGTTAATTTGTTCAATGATTGTGTTTTCTTAACAGAAAGAAAGAGATTCTTTAAAGAAGCAAGAATTTGCCATAGTGACGGTATGTCTTCTTGTTTTGAACCTTGTAGTTTCAAACTGTATGTTAATTAAATTGTGTACAATTGCTGCAACGTGTAGTAAAACCTCTTAATTTTTTTCAATTATGTTACACTGATACAAATTTCTTGTCCACATTTGCATTGCAGATGGATTTGAAATAAATCTGGACCATAGGAAATTGAGAACACCCCATGGCAAAGTTGTCAAATTACCTAATGAGGCTCTCGCACATGCTGTGGCAGTGGAGTGGAATCAACAGGGAGATGACATGAAAACGAACATGATGCCATTGGTAAACATTCCCTCTTCATATCAGTTTGTAGAACTTGTGGCATCATAATGTTCGGTTAATTGTTAAACCTGCGATATTTTTGGAGTTTGGCATAGTAAAGTGATTCGTTGAATACGGCCCACGCATAAAAAGTGACAAGCGCAGTTTTTTCAGGAATGTTTCAGACGCATGAAAACATGTCATAAAGCGCTGAATATGGGCTTGCATTGGTAAGTGCCAGTACAGTACTTGCGAATGCTGACGCTGTTGTTATTGAGAGTTCAGCTACTTCTTTGAATTAAAGAATGGTTTGGCCTGGTTTTAGGAGAGCGAACATGAAGCGTCTTGTGTCTGAATTTATACAAAAATTTGGTTGCTTTGCTATTCACTACTGTCATATCATTTTTGTGGTGCTCATGACTTCTGAAAAAACAGGAGATAAGTTGCAACTTGGTGCCAAATTATTATTTTAACCTCCCCACAAGTGCCGGATAAAGGTGGATGCTATTGATGCTGCAGCATTAGGCCCATTCCTAAAATAGACTCAGATAGTAAGCCTCTGCAGTCCGTCTGAGTGCGAATGAGTGTCGGATAAACGTGCATCAATGCCGAAAAAAATAGGCCTTTTATGCACTACACGGACGGCACCAGGACCAATTTTGTCTTAATCCGGCCCTGCTCTCCAGTATTGACCACAATCCTTGCGCAAAAAGTAAATAAGAAAACTTGAAGCTATTCTATCTTCTGCAGAGATTTGCTTTACGCTACACACATTCTTGTAACCTATGTAGACAGCACTTTGTTACGAAGCAATGGAAGACTCAATCAGACGAAATCCCGACGTTCTTGCATCAGCTGCTTTGAAATTTCTTAGAACGGACACCATTTTGTAAGTAGATAGGTCCCTATATATGCTTCGACATCGCTTGAGATGTTAAATGTTTTACAATACCTAATTCGTGTAAGCTGAAAGCAAAGCCATTACCATTTTGTAGGAGCTGTTGCTTTAAATTGCTCTGGCGCCGTTAGTGCTGCCCCATTGGTAAATTCAACTTGTGCAAATATGTTATCGGAGTCTATTCTTTCTTGTGGTCAGGTTTCACATGAGCGATCCTCTAGAACTCGCCCGACTGCAGCAAGAAAAGTGGGGGCCTGTGGTGAAATGGTTTTGTGAACGTCATTCGGTGTCAATCCAACACACGACTGGTTTCGGCAAACCGTCCTTGAGCCCGAATTGCGAAATGGCTTTAACGAATCACCTGAAATCTTACAGCATATTGAGTTTAGTTGGTAAGTGGCAGTTTCTGAACTTGACGCTGGGTTGCTGTGCCTTCTTAAGCCGTCGAGTTGTTTTGCTTGCTGAGATATTTGTTAAACTGTTCTTGTGGGTGTTGTTTGTTCTGGTGCTAGTTTGAAGTGACAGCCTTTTGTGGACTATAAAGCAAAAGCGTAGATTTGACTCAAGATTGACAGTTCCCCTGACAAGCTAAATGTAAAAATCGGGCCCCCACTTAACTTACATTTCGGTTTTAGTATTACTTTGTTTTTCAGTAGGTTGTTTCTTTTGCGTTTTTTGGATTATATTTTCCGTTGATTTAGGATTTTACTACAGCCATCCACATCCGGATTCACCACCATTTGTCAATTTTTTATCTGAGTGTTGGCTAGTGGGCCTCTCAGCTAAGTTTTAACGTCCTGTCTCAAACCTAGTTACGCCACTGGTGACAATGAATACGACGTCAAAATCGGTTTGGGAAAGTTTGCGTCCGTGAAATATCATAATCGTGTGTCGGATAAAATAAAAACAAAAACCACTCATAAGTTACGCATCTTTAACTTCTAAAAAGACAAACGACAACCCTTCTTTGTTTTCAACTGAGAATTACCACACAATCCAGTTTTGTTGCGCTATTTTTCGCCAATGCGCAGTGAGCAGTTGCAAGCAGGGCTGTGGATCCGGTACTAAAATTTAGGCTCTGGCTCCACCTCAAGGCATCTAAAAGTTTTTGGCTCCGGCTACGGATCCAGAATGATTGGTCCGTTGAAAACTGGAAACCATTGTATTATTTGTACAACTCGCTTGCCCCGCAAACTAGGGTGTGGGACTGGAACCCAAGTTTCTGGCTCTTGCTTCAGCTCCATCCATCCAAAATTGCTCAGGCTCCTGCGACACAGCCCTGGTTGCAAGGCCTTGCAAAGGTGGGATCGATTTGTCACGCAATGGGTTCGGTAATCGGGATATCAGGGAAATCGCCTTGTTGATAGAGAACTTTCTACGCCGATCGCTGTTCGGGAGACAACAGCGGCATGCATGTGCGCAGGTATAGAGAGGATGGTCAACGTTTTGAAATCTGTCATTCTACCCCTAACCTTGGTAGACCGTCACATAACCGTTGAGGAAGCAGTAAGCTTGTCAAGGCTGGAGCAGGAATACCAGGTGAGTGAAGTGACTTTTATTTGGAATCAAGTAGTGGACTGCATTGAGCTTCTGCCAACAACGCCATTGCGCTAATTTCTATGGATGGAAAAAATCGTTGAAATTTCAATAAAAAGTTTACCCTGACTTCAGTTGGCGTTTCATGCGTACTTGCCGTTGGCCGTTGATGGGCTCCGTAAGAAATACAGTATTTTTGCGGGGTGCAAACTTGCCCAATTTTCTGTAACTGCACCTGTCGCGCGGTTTCGATTGATAATTTGTGCCCCAAGCATCAACATAGTGCTGAACAGGCTTTTTTGAGGCTTGGCCTTGGTGATCATCAAGGCATATTGTGAGAAACCGCAACTCTTTCATATGAATGCTGATATAACCATAAAGCGAGGTTTTAATGTATTTTGGCGTTGGTCGTAAAGCGAGGATCTGTGTTGTAAGAGACCGTTGGAAAAATTCGAAAGACTGTTTTCGGTCCCTCAGAACTCCTTGAAAAGCACTGGTGCTGAATGCAATGCTGGGTTGCTTGTGGAAACTGACAGGGTTCGGCTTTTGCTAACTGCTGCTTATTGCGCCCCCTTCAGATATCGAAGTGGGGCAACGTGGAGTGGTATCACGATATGGAGTTGCTTGACATGAGGATGAAGACGGCCGCTTGCGCACTCTTCGTCCAGCTTTGCTCGGAAGAATCAAGTCTGCGACGGATTCACACCGAACGGTTCAAGTCCTTATAAGCAAGCGCTGTCGGTTCTCCACCGTGTGCATCGGCGCTTGTCTTGTTGTCTTCGTCCAGCGATAATGGCGTACAGCGCCCGCGCAACGAGCCGCACGCGAGGTTGCCGATGCAGCTCGTGGCAAAAGCTTTCAGATACGGCCTGCAGTAATGTCGGGTTCATGGGCGTCGGAAGGGGGTCCTTGGATCCCCCTGGATTTTGAAATTTGATATTTTGCTTTTCGTTATTTAGCTGAAAACTTTTTTTCTCTTAGTTTCGGAATTGGTAAAATGCAGTTTCACCACTGTTGGCCCCCTCGGGAAAAATCTTTTTGGTCATGCCCTCGAAAAATCCACTAACGCCCCCCTTGGAAAAAAACCTTCCGGCGCCCATGGTCGAGTAACTGGCATTATCTTGACATTTTAGGAAGAAACGAAAATGCACCTTTGAATTAACGTTGTTTCGTCGTTGTTGGTAACCCGTCGTCAGATCATCGTAGTCGTAGTATGAAACCAACTCTTGTGCAGCGATCCATAAGAGTTATGTTGGTTGTGATGACTACGGAGGCTTAGCCAGAAAGAAATTCTAAGAGAGATAGAAGTTATTACTATCAGCAATGACATCAAATGGCGGTGTGACTAAACAATGGTCTGCTGTCTGCACAGAAGCCGATTACTGCAATAATTTTCGTTGAGCTCTCAGCGAAGAGTTCGTCCTAATTCGAGAAACGAACGTATTTAATATTTTGATGGTTGCGACTGCGAGTAACTCCTGCTTTTTTGATAAAAAGTCACAAGTTCATTTTCCCTCTTGCGCACCTGATTGTGAAGTGAGCCAGGTTCAGGTTTGTTTACCGCGGTCCGTAAAATATCTCGCCAGTGAAGATTTTTATGCAAAGTGAAGTAAGTTCATCGTCAAAGAGAGTTCACCACAAAAAATGCTACCAAGCATAATATCACAGGAAACATTTAATTACGCAGTTCAAGGAAGTTAAATCGTATGGTTATGGCTGGAAAATGTTTCAGTAGGTTGCAGAATACGGTTCCCTTTCAAAACACCCGTTCATATTAGACCATGGGTGGGTAAATCAATTTGGCTCGGCGGCCACTTTAAGAAGGCCACGTTAGTGGAGGGCGACACCTTTAACCTTCCAATAGAAATAGCAGCAAATCTCGGTTCAAGTTAGCGTCAACACTAACGTTAACTGTGGTGAGTTAGAGGAAATTTGTTTATACGGGTTTATTATGAAAGTGGTCTGTTGCGCACAGGTCTCTTTTTTGAACGGACACCCAGAGTTCCACCGATGTTATTCAGGGCGTGCAGAGGGGGCCCAACGGGGTCCCGACCACGGGCGTCCAAGACAGGAGGCATGCAAAAAGTGAAATGCCAGCATTGTAACTAGATGCTGCTTCGAATTGCGAGGTTACTAACACATGCTGCGTGGATGTGATGGCAGCTGGCGTGAGGGTGGTGTAGCGGTTAGGACTGGTTACCAGCCGATCCGATCACTTGCCTTTTCGGCCTCACGTGGTGTGCAGTCTTTTCGTTTCCCGACGCACAGCTGAAAAACGCGTCGTTCGGGATTCAGTTCAAACGACACGCGCTCACTGCGAGTTATCCCTCTGTGAATACAAATTCGACTTTACATAACTGCGGGTGCTTCTTCGGAGAACGGAACATTCCAAAAGGGAAGGGAAAGCTACAGGGGCATGCAGTGACCCAAGAGAGATGAAACACTGGTAGGCTTATCTCAAGGCCTGACATTATCTTCCGCCCTTGGTAGGGTGGCCAGTTCCTGCTGGCCTATTGCTAATCTGCTCTGCGACTTGTACTCTTCAAAATATTTCTCGGTTGTCCGTAGAGCGTGGTTCATTAACTTGGAGTCGATCCTATGGGGGCGTTAAAGGTTCGCAAGGGGACGCGAGTATGGCAGGGACATATTGTTGACACCGATGGAATGCCAAGTGGTCGGACAACCCTGCAAGATTCCGCACTTCCATCCCCGGCACCTACAATCTTGGAATGACCCTTCCAAGAACAGCGTGGGTTCGGCTTAACCGCCTCCGCACCGGTGACGGACGTTTCCGTCTTACACAAATGGGGTTTGGCCTCTGTGGTCTATGAGTGTGACGCAGAAGTTTCTAATTTTACCCAAAACTTGAAGTTTTTTAATGGGCCCAATGTGTTGAAGGCTGTTGGAATTTACACTCCGTTTGCAATAGCATGTCACGACTAGGAAGAGAGCAAATCAAAACCTTATAAAAACAATTCAGATATAAAAATAAATAATATTTTCGATCCAAACGAATAAAAACAAATAATAACAAAACACAATCCAAATTATGATAAAAAACGTAACCGAAATCACTGGTAACTCCGAAAAGTCCGAACTCGACGTAACGACGTTTCACGACGTCATCCGAGTAGCCAATGAAAATGCTCGAGAAAATTTATATATACCTGTGTCTTTGCTAGGTTGTCAGTTCAGCAGTGGGCATACCAAGCTTAACACCTAAACCAGTAGTGGGCTTACCAAACTGGAATAGGCAGAACATCCAGCAGTGGGCATACCAAGCTGGCTTAGTCCAAGTGGGCATACCAATGGACTAGATTACCTAAAAGAGAATTTCGGTTTAGTGGCTATGATACCGTTGACAATTTGTGCTTTTCTCTCCTCCATGAAAGAATAAAACTTGTGCTAACCCCTGTTACTTGTAAAAAATCTCTATGTGTATATCAATAACCCATGTCATAAGTAAACCCTTGTTGTTTGTATTAAAAGATAAAGGTCGCGGTGCTTCACGTTGTATTAATAAAACCATGAGTGAATATAATCCTGTTGTAATAAACTGAGCGGGTAGAGCGAAACCGGCGGGTCTAAGTTTCTTAATTGTTAACTTGGGCGTGCCATGGACACTTCCTATTAACCAGTGCTCTCGCGGAATTGTCCTAAACGTGTTCTGTTCCTCTTCTTTAGAAGGGAACTGCCACAGCTGTTTTCCGAATTGTACAAAATCATGGTGAAATGAGTTACTTTTGTAGGTTTAAAAGGGATCGACCGCCGCCCCTGGTCTCAGCTGAGTCTTTGCGGTTGATGGCAAAATAGACACTACCTCACTTGAATGCGAATGTAGCTGTAGGCTATAATTTGCCCAAATGTTGAAAAAATTTTCCCGAATAATTGCCAATTTTCCAGTGTTGGGGATGCGGTCGCATCCCCATGCCGCACACATGAATCTAAGTCCCGAAAATGAATCTTGGCTGGTAGGGGTTCAGATACAACAAGTGAATACATAAAAAGGTGGTTAGTTACAGCGCCGGATTTAGATGGCGAGGGACCTGGGGCCCAGGCGTGGTGGGAGGCCCCACGTGCGGATGCACAATGTTCAGGTAGGGGATGATCGAGATGAAGTCACTAGTATTTCCACATATCATTACTATTTATGACGTAATCTTGTGACGTCACATTTGTTTACTCAACTGTAACAAGACTTTGTGATGCAACATGGTATTTGACAATGATTAGCGATTTATAAAACTGTTGCAAAAGCAGTCGCTAGAAGCATGGTATCTTCTTTTTTTAATATTTGCTTGAGAAAAGTTTTGAAAATTTTTTGGAAAAACTTTCTGGGCGATCCAGCGTTTTCATCATCTCTAAACGCTAGTCCTCGTTCAGCAATAAATTTTACTACAGAAACCAAACCTTGCAGCCAGAGGTGATTTCCGATATTGTTCGCATTGATTGACCTGCTGGCTAGTTCCGTATCAATTCTTCATAGTGATTTTAATGACATCTGCGACTAAATGTAAACGTGGCATCTAAATGTTCCACTGAATGCTCGTGGCTCTCAGGCGCTCAAGAGCGTGCTTCCAGTCGAAGATTCCTTTTCTAATAAGGAAATTTAGTCGTATCCGCGCACATCAATCTACAAGTGAAACAACTAACACAAGTTTGTGAAGCAGAGAAACAAAGCAAGCTTCTGTCAACTACTTCGCTATTGTGGTTCTGGCAACGAATAAGACTTGTAATACATTTCCATGACAAGTTTCTCTCTTTTCTGTGTTGTGGAACATCATGTTTCAAAATTACTTTTCATCACAATGTCAAAAAGAACCTTTTTCATATTTCAACCAATATTCCCACATTTTTTCCGGTATATTGGCTGGCCAGAGGGCCCAGAGAGCGATATCGTTGCCTCCAGTGATAGCGTCAGCCATCTCATCCATCGTGTTTTTCGGTGATACATCTTGACGCTCTTCTGCTACTGCACTGCTGTTAAAGTAGGTCTATTTTCGTCGTTGCGTTGATTTAAGTCTGTCACAACATGTTCCTCGATTTTCTGTCCTCTTACAGGTTCCGCAGAAATGTCTCCGGTAGACTTCACTGCCACTGTAAAATAGCCACTTGAATGTTTCTTGACTTGGCTGCAACTTCTTCCTCCTCATTTTTGCCTGTTGCTTTTTTACGTCTTTTAGAACCACAGATAAGCTCCACACTTGTTAAGATGACGATCCCCCTTCTGTCCATGTTTATTTGTTAAGCTCAATAAGGCTGTCACATTTTCATCGCAAAAAGGGAGGACAACTTACGACTGTCACTTACTTGAGTTTATTATCCACACTTAATAAGAAAATATCAATTAGGCCTATTAATATGTTTTAAGCATTGAAGTAAGACGTGCAGAGTGGACGATGTTTCAGTCAAAACAAATCCTTATTTACTTGTCCTATTTAGCTCATGAACATTTTGCAGTTTCCTTAAATTTCTTAAAAATATAAAACCGCTTTCAACAATATTGTGAAACTAATTGCATGAAAGATGTTTTAAATTGCACACAAGTTTTAATAGAGCAGAAATTGGTTCAATCAAAAAGATTTCTCTTTCTTTTAGGTTTGTGGCTGCATCAAGGAAAAAATTGTTCTACATTAGCGTAATGAGCCATGACGCTTATAAGTAAAGCTGTGCAATCTTTATCAGTTCGCTGAAGCATTCAGTGGGATTGCAAGTTTCAAAATATTTTGTCCATCTTTCATGTTCCACCATTTTCCAACAATAAACTGCATTTGATTGATGCTCTTTTTGCACGAACCCAAACAAATTTTGGTATTGGTGCGGTTGAGTATAGGGTCAGCTTGCGGTATGTAAATACAATATATCATAGCCAGTGGCGTAACTGACGGGGGCGAATTGCTCCCCTGGTAAGCTAAATGCAAAAGCCGTCTCCCACTTAACTCATATTTCGGTTTTAGCATTCTTTTGATTTTCAGTAGGTTGTTGTTTTTGTGTGTTTCTCGGATGATTTTCCGGTGATATAAGGTTTTAATTTAGCCATCCACATCCGGATTCACCATCATTTCTCAATATTTTTCTGAGTGTTGGCTAGTGGACTTCGTACAGTTGTCAGTAGCAGTGGCGTAACTAGAGGTTTGAGCCAGGGGGGCAAAGCTTAGCTGAAGGGGGCCCACTGGTCACCGTAGGGGGCCCACTAGCCAAAAATCAGAAAAAGGTTAAGAAATGATAGTGAATCTATGGATGTAGTGGATGTCCATAGTAGATAAAAAAAAGAAAACTCCCAGAAAAACGCAAAAAAAACAACAAAGTAAAGAATACTAAATATCAAAATGTCGACTAAAGGGGGCCCAGTTTTTACATTTAGCTTGCCAGGGGGGGCGGCTCGCCTCCTTGCCCCCCCATCAGTTACCCCACTGATCAGTGGGCCTCTTTATCTAATAAGTTTACCACCCTAGCTCAAACCTTTAGTTACGCCACTGATGATAGCTATGTAAAATAAGAAATGTAAAAAGGAGGACATTTTGACATTTTTGAATGAATGCTTTCAGAGATTTTATCATTTCCCATGTGAAAAGTGGACATGTAGCCTATTCCAAAAAAGGACTTATGATAGCGTAGCCCAGTGGTGCTCAAATGTTTTGGCTCGTGGGTCACATTTGTCTTTCAGAAACCCTTCGCGGGCCACAAGAATTAATAATCTCAATAAAAATTCTCTAAAAAATTCTCTTAAATGGTTGAAGAGTTAAGTTTTCTTTCCAATGAAAATTGCTTCGCGGGTCATTCCAGAGGGCCTTGCGGGCCACGGTTTGAGCACCACTGGCGTAGCCCTACTTAACAATGCTAATCATATGCGGCCTATGCAAATCCGAGTAAGACAGACGCAAAATCTCCCAGTAACGAGTGATGAAGCGGCTTGCCTGCGCACTTACGCACTAGGCTAAAGGGAGCTCCCAGTAGCTTTCGTGCTACTAGGGATGTTATGCTTAGCGCGTCGCACGTAGCAGCCACCGCGCTGCTACACGAGTAGAGATGTAAGCTAGTGCGTTCCACATGGCTTGGCCTTGCATTCACTAGATTTATACCTGACCGACTTTCAGGAAAACAATAAGTGTAATAGTTGTTTCGTCACAATATCAAATAATATACCAGTGAATTACTTCCGTTTGCAGGACCGATACTTTAATAGCGTCTACAAACAAACTTGCCTCGCTAATAAAAATGACTAAGTGGCATGCACATGTCGTATATATGGCTAAACATATGAACATGGTGGGGGCCCTTTTTGATGGGGGGCCCTGGGCCAGGGCTCCTTGGGCCCCCTCTAAATCCGGCGCTGGTTAGTTACCCAGTGATGTCACAGCTGACTTTGTCGGCAAAAACATTAACGGCATTTGTCACAACTTGAAGAAACATTAGATGGTGGAACAGGTAATTTTTGATAAGCTGCAATCTTCTTACTGATTAGAACGTTTCACTGATGTAAAACGCTTTTGCCTGATTCCGACGAACTTATTATTTGCTATGTATTTGATCACTATGAGCTGCTGCGCAGAAGTAATTTTTAAATTGATTGAACAAGAAAAGGTCAGGCACATATTTCAATCATAGTTTTGTGTTGCTGTAGATCTTTTGTTATAAAAGTTAGTGTTGTCCGTTTTTTGAGCGCTATAGATCAAGTTAATTTGGTCTTAAACAAGTACCAAATGTATTAGAAGTGTGGATCTCGCGTTAAGAAACAGAAAATTACAACTGAAGTCATGGTCACTCCGAAATTACGAGGCCCTCTCCCCGAAAATCGCCACGGGTCCCTCATCTTCCGTTGAACGTTGGAAATAATAGGTGGTAAATAATTGGCATGCATATATCAACCCTTAAAATTTTACAGATTTTATAAACATTTCGGAAGATGTCAAACTTTCAACAATATATCTAATGTTTGCTGATGATGTTTTGTGTTAAGCCATAGTATTTGTGGGCTGCAATGTCTTCTGAATCTTTGTGGTGACTATGCTGCTGAACACGAAATCACTTTCAATTGCAACAATGCAATTGGTATTCTTTTTTGCTCAAAAAATATAAGCAACCTGTTCCTTCAAATGTTTTTCTAAATGGTGTACGTGTACAATTTTTTGACCAAGTGAAATACCTCGTTGTGTGGATAAATGCATCACTAAAGGGTGATGGTGATATTCAGAGACAAATGAAATCACTATATTGTGCAGCAACCAAACTAAGATGAACTTGCGTTCAGTAGTGTCCTGCAGTAAAAAACATTCTATTTCGTGCCTATTGCATGCCAGTGTTTGCTTGCCAATTGTAGAGCAAATACACACAGACCAGTATGAAGCGCTTACGTGCTACGTATAACAATGCCTACCGAATTATGCATTACATACCCAGAAATGTAAGTGTTCGCCCACACCAGGCTAGCCATTGTGTCAGGACCTTTGATGCCTTGCTGAGAAACAATATGTATCGATTTTTTATACGACGCGCTTCTTCATCCAACTTTTTTTATTCGATCGCTTCAAATATCTGATGCTTTTTACAAATCTTCATTTTCCCTCAATTATTCAACGCTCCTGTATGATGGAGACCAAATGCAGTAGTTCAGTGTTTTTCAACCGGGGTTCCACGAGTGGCTGCCAGGGGTCCGAAACAGACCGAAATTGCCAGAGACGAAATTCGCAACCACAGTTCTGTGCGGTTGTAGCAATATAGACACTTGGATCATCGCATAGGGTTCCATGAGCAACATAAACATTTACGGAAGGTTCCGCTGCAGCAAGAAGGTTGAAAAACATTGCAGTGGTTGTTGGAGAGTTGTTTCGGTGTTCACATCTCATCAGAATTGCTTTTGTGTTGTAAAAAAATGTGTGGGCAATGTGTACACACCAAGGATACATAAGTGAGAAGTGCTGTTAAAGTGTTTTGCTCCTCTCAAAGTTGGTCGTGTGCAAACATCGATCTGCACTGCGCTACTCTATGACTAACCATTTTTTGTGCTCTTGTGAATGACAATACAGTTGTGGTGATGATAAAGTGTTTTGCTCCTCTTCATGTTGGCCATGTGCAAAACCGATTCTGTAATGCGCTGCTGTGTGGCTCACCATTTTTTGTGCTCTTGTGTCTATGATCGCGTTTGTATAGACCACGAGTCTGCAATAAACTATTATTATAATATATTGTGCTTGTGGAATGTGCGGCCCTCATCGCCAGTGCGCAAACGGTATTGATGTTTAGGCTACTTTTTGAAAGCTACTGCACTCCATCACAAACAGATCACAAATCATTCCGAAAATTTGCGATAAAATCCCACTTACGGTAAAGCCTAGGTTTTATAATGATCACCAAATCGCCGTCGGTGCCATGGTCAGCTCATAGATGCGACTTCATTGCAAACCGTGAACAAAAGAGAATTTACTCGGTGGTCACAAGCACAGGTTTTCAATAAACACGTCTGTGCCTAAAACTTCTAACCTTAAGGTATTTTTTCCAGTTTCCAAGAAATGCCCAGGCGTTCATCGGTAACAAAAGCTTTGTCTTTCAACTCGCTTCGAATTGAATGTAAACCCTATTGTCGTGTTGATTGCGGTTTTCATTTTCCACATACCGGTGAATGGTTTCAGAAAAATTGTTCAAAAGAAAATTTCGCTTTGTCAATATTAAGCTATAGCTGGCAGGCTTATAGTTTCAACCGTCTTTTTTTCTTCACCTCGGAGCAGAATGGGACGTCCAATGGTGTATTGATAAAGGTAGCAATTACATTGCGACGTCAGCTCCTTTGGCGTCAGATCCTTTACTATACTACGACACAGTAGGCGTTGGGAAATGTGGGACCAATGAGCCTAAATTGTTTTTGTGAGAGGTGCACTTAAACAACTGACAGCATTCAAACCGTACTGCATTTTCCGTGCACATTAGCGCTCTCTCCGCATAAAATAACAAAAAAGTAATTAATGTGCAGACACGCTTCAGGACATTTATTTAACATAATAAACACTCACTCAGTTGTCCTAGTGGTCCCCATTAGTGAGGACATTTCATAGGCGGATCCAGGGGGGGCTAAGGGAGCTGAAGCCCCCCCTAAATTTTTCAGATACGCTTTTTGATCAATGGTTCCCGACACAGAAACGTCCATTGGGGTAATTTTTTTGGATAACCTTTACATAAACCATTTCTTGCACAAGGATAGGGACGAAAATATTAAATGCAAGGCTTAATTTGCTGAATTTGGCAGACCGAATGTGCATATTTCACTATAACTGAAACTTTTAATGAACAAGTTTTTACATAAAAATATGGTCCCAATATTATACAAATACGTAAGTGTTTACATAAAGTATTTACATTACATATACGATATATAAACCGCACATACATAGGCGTAGCCAGTGGGGGGCAAGGAGCCATGGCCCCTCCAAATTTTTAGAATATCTAGTCATTTTGGGCTTTAAGAGGCAGTATCTCAAACAAAGTACTGTTGCTCACCTAAAATCAAACATTTTGACCCACCCACAATTTTGGGCTGGCCATGCCACTGCGCGCATAAGTATTTTACTGGATTTGTTTCATTTGGGTAAGATTGGGCTTCTTGTGGACAAAATACGAATAAGCAGCAGACTCAGAACCGTCGCTAGAAAGTTTTCAATAAAGGGCTTTGCGTTTGTGCGGAGGGGCTTGACATTCTAAAAATTGACAAAAACTTCACTGATTTATAGTGTTTCATGTTTCAATTCGGGGTGCTTGGAGCTTTGTTCGGGGGGCTAAGCCCACCAAAGCCCCCCGTGGCGACGGGCTGAGCAGACTGTGGACAAAAGTTGAATAAGTTGCAGATCATACTATTTTTTCCTACAAGCTTTTATGAATGAATGCAGTTCATGTTATTACTGTAGCTAAGTGCAGGCATTAAAACTACGCTACAACGAACTTGCAATGCAGTTAACTACAGACTTGGTTAGAGCGCTCAGTGACAGCGTAAATTCCAAAGCAGCAAACCTAACCGTAAAACGTAGCCTACATGTCAGCTAGGCTTAAAACGAAGCGCGCTGGATTAGCTGTAGGCTATGCCAAAGATTACTACTGATTAGCATCAGACCTGCCAGCAGGGGTGAAGTAGGGTGGGAACGCGTGGCAAGGGCATTGTCACACCTGTTTGCACTAGTAGTTCGTTATTTGAATATTTGGATTTTTCATTTCAGTTCTACGTGTAGCGCCGGGAATAGCATAAATGAATAAATGACAAGTTATCTCTTGTATAGCACCGTAGCACTAAAGTGAAACAGGAAGATCCAGTGTGAAATTCTTGTAGACGAATCAGTTTACTTTATTTTTGGTGTGGGAACGGCATTCCACACCTCTTTTTTAGCAATACACCCCTGCCTGCCAGCAACAATTTTTGGACAAAAGTTCACCTCAGCACGAAATCAGATGCTTTTTTATCGACCATTATTCTGCTGTCTCTAATAATATTTTTTCAACCTACTGTACGGTATTTCTAAAATTTCATTACCGCAATATAGTGTCGTTTCATACAAAAAATTGAATGGATGAAAATTTGGTCAATAACTAACTGCAAATTTCACGTTTCCCGCTGTGACATGGAAAAACATTGTCTGATCATTTTCAATGCCCTTGTGATGCAATAGACACCTTCTAGGACAGCGTTTCTTAACCTTTTTCTACCTCAGCATCCCTTTTGGTCACGACTATGCAGTCTAGCACCCCCTATCATTGGCTAACACCTGGTTACTATAAGGATAAAGACAAACGCATTCCTTTTACCTTTTACCACCACATATGTAACCTTCCCCAGCACCCCTGAAGTTGATTTCAGCACCCCAGGTTAAGAAACCCTGTTCTAGGGCAAACTGCCAGCATAATTGCTTTTGAGTTTTTTGGCATGTTTGTCTCTACGCGTACCCCAAACGTTTGATTTTTGGGGGAAGGAAAGTTGTGCTTGTTTTCGAAATAATGTACCTTTTTCGACCTTCAAATTATTTTCCATGGTCAAATGACTTCGATAATCAACAGCATTCTGTTTCAAATAGCTTGTGATTGATAGTTTGCCACTGACGGGCAGGTATTTTTGTAAACAGATTTCGCCACTTTGGCTAGACAACCGTGATGTGCAGAGGCGCAACGAGGTTAGATGGCGCCCGGGGAAAGAAGCAAGTTTGGCGCCCCATGTTCGAACCTGAGGTCTTTCGGAAGCAAATGTATTGTATTGAAGAAAGTGCTTATGACATTGTTGTGACTTTTTGGTCCCCAGCAGTGATTCGGCGCCAGGCGAAGTGTGCCCCATTGCCACCCCTCGTTACGTCTCTGGTGTTACCCATTTTGGCGAATTTAGTTATGGAAGACATTGAAAATAAAGCAATGTCAGAATTCCACCACCCACCTAAAGTTTGGAAACGTTATGTAGACGACACGTTTGTTGTCATAAAACG
>Ga0210059_1006541_pt1 | contig 18666 bp, 12 predicted proteins | sample Ectturendosymbi2_FD_188042 | JGI IMG/M metagenome (GOLD analysis project Ga0210059, IMG submission 188042) | Ecteinascidia turbinata endosymbiont from Florida, USA - Sample 2 (SPAdes) (version 2) | ecosystem: Host-associated > Tunicates > Ascidians > Unclassified | place: Key West, Florida... | reverse complement strand
AGAAAGACCTCAAATAACAGCACTAAACAAGGACTGTCGCACTGATCACCACAGACTATCGCAGAGGACTGAACAGCGTGGCAGAATGCCATCTGTTTCTGCCCAGTGATACATTTAAATTTTTTCTGTTGTGTTAACGATTAGTTTATGTTTTGTAGACGTTATAGTGCTTAATGAGAGCGTATACCCTTGAAACGCTGGGTTCACTTTAAATAAAAATCCTGCTTTTAAGAAACTCACCTCGCGTTTAGTGGGGAGTATTTAAAAGTTAAAAAGGCTTTTATTGATATATGCGGACACAGACTAACTTTTCCTGTTTGGGTGAGTTAAAATTTCTCAACAGTAAAAGACAAATTGCATGCCATTCAGAAAAAATGTTGCTTGAAGATCTAGCCATGGCGTACCAGACTAAAGCCTGAGAAAAATCATCTTACATTTGTGGTTTCATGTGGTACATGTTTAAATGTACATTGTTCAATAGGTAACACCAGCTTTTAGAATAAACGAGAAATCAGAGACAATACACACTGACATTAAATCTAATGCCCGAACAGTGGCGTTGCCAGCCCAAAATTTTGGGGGACCAAAAATTTTTGGGGGAAAAATGTTTGACTTTAGGCGAGCAACAGTATTTTTGTATGGGACGCCGCTTCTCAAAGCACAAAATGACTATACATGCTAAAAAATTGGGGAGCATGGTCCCATGCCCGCACCCCAGCTGTCTACGCCTATGTGCCCCGAAGCAGGTTTTTGTAACTTCACGGTCTCGCCGTTTGAGTTACAGTGTTTACTGGAACAAATAGGCCTTACAGTTCCAATATGCTGTACGAAATGTTGCCTAAAATAAGAAAAAACGATGTCTGTTCTCAGGGATCAGTAACCCCTGGCACGCGTGTTGCGAAGTGTCATACCGTGAACTCTTCGTAAAAATCCCATCTCTGCCGCTTGCACTTAAGGCAATATTTTTCCGGACATTACCCAAGATTCATGACCATAGGTGAGGATCGGAACAAAGACTGATTTGAAAACTGACAGCTTGGCTGTGTTTGAGAGCTCCCGTTTTGTCACCACAGAGTAGTGGTTTCAACTTTTTTTTGTACCTCGACCAATTATAACAAGTCACTATAACCCAACGACCCCCATCTAAAACACGAATAAAGCAAATGTAATATAGCTGTGTACATAAATTATCTGCTCGCGACCCCTCCAAAAAAGATTCACAACCTCTCTGGGGGTCGCGATCCCCAGATTGAAAAACACTGCCACAGAGCGATAAAGCTCAAGAAAAACTGCGTTCGCTTTACCAATTCGTGTATCAATCTCCCTTTTCCGCCTACGTCACTCGTGAATACCACCCCAAGGTAGTTGTACTTCTCAACCTGCTGCAGTGTATTGCCGCTCACTTGCAGCATACATGTTTCGGGTTTCAGGAGAGGCATAACACTTCGGTCTTTTCAGTGTTGATTTTCATTCTGTCTTGGCCGCACGCAGCAGAAAACCGATCGGGCGAGTGTATGCTGAAGGTCCTTTTCAGAAAATTCTAGCTAGCAGGACCAAATCGTCCACAAAAAGTAAACGGTTGATCCTGCAAACTTACCCTCGTCGACTTGGCTGCAACTGTCAATGACACTCAAATCAAATTGCATCGAATTGATTCTTACAGTTGCATAAATTTGCTTCGATACATTCGTGTGGCCTTGAGGATTATGCAGTTTTCTCAGTTAGAACTAGAAAAAATGATGTGTGACTTAATGAGGACGCCTTTGTTGTGTTCTAATCATAATTGCAAAAGAGAGGCGATTCCAATATTTTGGACACATTATCAGGTCACAACAACTAGAACATCCGGCTATTTGTGGGAAAATTTGTGGCAAGAAAGCACGAGGACGTCCAAGAAAAATGTACTTGGACCAGCTCAAGGACTGGATGAATTTAAGCGCTCCACGCATAGGTGTAGCAGCAAGCAAATGTTTGGGGGTGCGAAGGATTTTTGCCCGAATTTCCCCAAACTTGTCTGAAAACTAGTTCTTCGACTTTTACCTACACATTTTCTCCCAAAAAAATCATGAAGACCTTTCTTTGGTGTGACCTCAACAAAGTTCTTCATTTGTTTTTCTGCAAACGTCGGGCGGCATTTTTTGAAGTCAAACAACGTTGGGCGCCATTTTTGCCCAGATTTTCAGGGATTTTGCCTAGAAATTTAGGGATTTTACCGGATTTTCAGGAATTTTGCCCAGATTTTCAGGGATTTTCGACAAATCAAAATTTTGGGGGTGTGCTTTCATCTCCTGCATCCCCGCCTCCTACACCACTGACTCCACATATCCTGCAACTCCCCTATATGATGGAAAAAGTTGGAAGACTGCCTACGCAATGGCCTTTATGGTTTATATGCCTGGTTCAGGCAACGGACTTTCATGATGATAATATTGATTTATTGGTTTAATCGTTGCCTGGAAGATTTCACTATTTTAGGAACTGACATGCTCTTCTAAGTATTCAAAATTGATCTTCCAATTGCAAGTAAGTAAACTGTGATCCAATTTTTGCTGAAACCTCCTGGATTGTGAGACTTAGTATGCAATTTGTTTTTTAGAATTTAGTATTTTTGTTTTTCTAGGACTTTTGAGTTGCAAATTTTTTTCTGTTCGTAAAGTTAACCCAGGGTTTGTACGCTTCGTAAAGTGAACCCAGAATTTCAAGCGTATATGTTGACTGCATAGTAGTTAAAATTAATCTTCCACTTGCAAATAAGCTGTGATCCGATTTTTGCTGAAAGCGACCATCAACATTTCTAATGTGTAAATAAAGAAAAGCTTCAAATAAACTTCAATATCTTAAAAAACTGTGGGTTAAAATTTGTTACAAAAAATTCTTAAAAAACAATATCAAGTAAGAGCAAACATGTATACCAAATGATGTATTTTTAACTGTTAGACAGTCCCATCGCCATGGGGGTTTGGGTGAGCTTAGCCCCCCAAACAAGGCTCCAATCCTCCCCCAAATCAACATACGAAGCACTATGAATCAGTGGAGTTTTGATCAATTTTCAGAATGTCAAGGCCTCCTGCACAAACGTAAAGCCCTCCCCCCCTATTGAAGACATTCTGGCGACGGTTCTGCTGTCAGAGAATGAAACTTTTCATAATATGGTGTAGCAATCTTTGTAAAAAGGTATATGATGAATTATTTGCTACTTTTGCACATTCTTCAAACAACTAGTGTCAATGCAAGATGAGGGCAGCTTTGATTCATCCAGCCTCAAAGCTTATCAAAACAAGTCTCAGATTGGATGCTTTTGTATGTATGCCATGTTCTTGAATGTAGTTAAAAGGATGAAATTTGAAACAATTTGTGTTTTTAATCTGCTTGGTTATTGCCCGAGGTTTCAGGAAAATAAGCATTTTTCAGGGGGGAAAGTGTGTTACAAACTTTCTAGTTTATTGATGGTGAATGCAGAGAAATGGGACGCAAAACTAGGTAAGTGAAGGACGATGCAAACTTGCTAACGCTAACTTATATGCGTTGCTAGCTTTGTTTTCCCAACTTTCAGCACCTTTAAAGTTATGTATCATGAATACCCGTGTGCATTTTTGTTATGTCAGTCATGCCATAGTCTCAGGAACGTATCTCTAGGTTTGATCAAAAGGTTATATCACAGTTGGCTGAGTATGATGACATCATCAGAGGGCCTCCCTTTACAGCCTTGCCTCGGGACCCCAACCGTAAGTCCACCATCGACCGTCTACCACGCTTGATCTCTCAGCAGGTGATTTTTTATGGTAGATGTGACTCGGGATTTTGATGAAAACCGTATCTGCATCATCTCAAATTTCTAGAAATTCCGGCAATTTTTTCCCAAAATAATCAAAGCGAAGAGAATAAAAAAATATTAGAACTTAATGCTTCCAAGGTATCGTTTTCATAGTTTCAGAATTCAGCCGTCTTATTCTGCAGCTGGCTGGCCCTTTGCCTTGATATTTTTAGCCGTCAGAAACACATTTTTCCCAGAAAAATTGTCAAACCTTGCTCGCGCTTACGTTTGACGTGGAAAACTTTTGCAGGACTCAGCTCGCTGCCTCGTAGGTACGCTTATATCAACAACCGAGACGCTGACAAAAGTGCTGCAGAGCGAAATGTGTCTGCTGGAATGTGAAAGGGCGAATCCATGAGTTGTATTTTAGCTGGGTTTAGACCGTGCTTAGCCCCCCAAGCAAAGCTCCAGGTCTCCCCCAAATCGAAATATGAAACGCTATAAATCAGTGGAGTTTGTGTCAAATTTGGAATATCAAGGCCCCCTGCAAAAACGTAAAGCCCCTATTGAAAACTTTCTGGTGACGGTTCTGGTTTAGAGTTTCTCTCCCACAAGCTCCTTACAGACACGTGCAATGTCACGATAGACACTGCTTGCGATCAAGTACTTATACAATCCAGCAAACTTCAAAGCCAACATTAAATTTGTGTTTGAATAACCTCGTTACAGCTACAAAAGTACTAATCGCAGTTCGGTCATAAGCTTCAAGCTTTTTTCAGAAAATTAAAGGAATGTAGGGGGTGCTCGAATGGACAATCAGGTTCTGTGTCCTGGTCGTTGAACATCAACTTGAGATAAAACATTTATTTATTGTTAGCGCCAATAAAATAAATCACAGCAGAAAAGATTTCAGCGTAGAGTTATTTTTCTACGACGTAGAGTTACACAGAAAAATTTGCGGCGTAGCAGAGTCATAAACGGGAATTTTCGGAATACGAAATGTTTTGTAAATCAAACTGCGGTAAATTGTACAAACCGGTCTACGTATCTGTACGGAATGTTTTTTTCCGGAGCAGATACAGGGCTACGTACAGACACAGTACGAATCTGACCGGCTGTAAAAAGTTGATACTTTTACGTACGAAAGAAATGAAGAGAAATAGCGGAATAAGTACTCTCCTAAATGAGAGTAAGCAAGGAATCGATCAGCATATTTTTAATAGAAAATCGATTTCACGTAAAATCACGCATCCTTCAGTCCTTATTCAAATAGAGCGGATTTAGCAAATGAAGCACTTGTATGGGCGTCAGTTACAAGGTGTTTTAGGTAACTGGCGTAAATACGGTAATCTCTCAAAAACAGCCGTCTACCCAGTCCGTTTTTTCAGAGAAAACCGCGTTGCACGTGTGTCAGTCGCAAAAGCGCCTCAGTCTCCGCTCTTCGCATGTCCTGCACCGAACGCAGCAGCACTTCCACTCAAATGTACAATTGCAGCGGGACGTTTCCAGAACGTATTGATCGTGAAACCCATTGCAACACCATTGACTGCAATCTTCCTTCCTACAAACCCGGCCTCTCATTCCCAAAACATCCTGCCGAGAGTTCGGGACGCAAAACTTTGTCTTTCTGGAGTACCACAGGCCTGTTTGCGATTTTCTTTGTCTACCTGAAATGTATTTAGACAATCGTTTTCAGTCACATTACGAAATTGATGAAAAGCAACAACGAAAAACGATGAGGAACAGATTTGGCGCTGGGATTAGATTTGAGTAGTGCGGCACCTGGGTGTGGTGTTGATGCAGGACTTCTTTGTAAATGCAACTGCGACTGCAGTGCACAAAAACTTGAAAAACCAATGGTTCCTGTCTTTCCTATAGGAATTGTCTTGTTTGTGTTGGCATGCACCAGGGTCTGAAAACGCGTTTTGTGTCAACAGTTTCAGTTAAAATAATTTTCCTACACATTTAATCTTAGAACGTACAGTGGGTTCACTAAATTTAAGTACTGCAAAAAAGGAATTTGTATTTATAGCCAGGGACGGATTTACGGAGCGCGGGGCCCAAGGCCATCTTTGTTTTTGGGGCCACACACAGGTGTTACCTATTTGGTCGCTTGTCTTAAAAGCGTGAATGTACTGTATGCCTTTTTTACGTGTAGTGCCCCCTCAAAATTTTACCTTTTGTGGTGCCGACTGTGGTTCTACGATTTCCTTAGATCTTCAACAGAAATTAAAGCCTTTTCTTCATTCTTACCAACAACAAACGAAAATGCGATCTTTTCAAATTGACCTTTTTTTCCTTAGTCAAATTCGTGGATGAAGCCGTGACAGCATCAACAGGAAATAAAGCTGTAATGGGATACTGCCATAACGTGACCTTTTAATAGAGTTCATGGGCTCTTTAACTTGCAACAAAGCAGGATAATTCACTTTCATTGTAAGCATACACAGTAAGTCGAACGTTTCGTTCACTTTTATTACTTCATCTTGCTGGCAACGACATTCATCGCTTTTCAGTTGGAAAAACGACAAATGTCTTGAGGTTATACTGTGATGTTTACAGTTATGAAAATATGTTTTCAAACTTGGCTTTGGTCCAACTGCAATAAACAATGCGACTTCTGTGCAATTGCAGAACAGACCGAAAACCTCTGCTGGCAAACAACGACTTCCTGTCAAAAAGGCATCAATTAACAAACCACGTTATACAGTTTACCTGTTTCATTTAAGCGTTTCTTTCCATTTTCAGCTACTTCAGCTTGGTTGTAGAGTTGTTTCAAACGTTTTGCCACAACTGTAAAGTTGGGTAATTTTTTCCAACACAACGCGGTTGTACACGCCCCGGACACCCCGTGGCAGTTGCATGATAGCTGAACCAAATTTTCCACAACCTGAAGCAAAAGTTTTTAGCGTCAACCATCTGGTTTCTTCCGGGATCACTTTTCTTCTTTAGAAAGAAAAATTAATTTAGAGTTGATCTTGCAAGAAAAGTGGTGTTTATGCTGTTGTTGTCAAATCAACCAAAATCAAACAAATGTTGTATGTGTGTAGATCTAGTTATAAGTTTTCAAAACAACAGAATTAAAATGCTGCTAAAATCTTTTGTAAAAGCCTAAAGTGGACACATGTGAAGAACCATGGTTAAAATTATTGGTTTACAAAGGTTTTCACTAATGCCATTAAAAGCTAATTACAAAGTTTTTTCCTAATACCAAAACTGAGACCGATGTTGCTATTACAAAGTTCCTTCAATTGATAAACCAAAGCTTACAAAATATGAAAAATGCATAAGCAGTGGGTGTTGCAAATTTAACAAAATTTCACTGCTATTGAAACTGAGGAAAGTGTGGAATCAGGGCAAAATATCTCGCTACTTGTCTCGAAATAAATCGCAATCACGATGGCGAAACGAAAGTTTTACTACTAAATTTCTTATTTTTATTTTTCCACATACTTCACAAAACCTATGACCTGAAGTTTGCATAAAAATTCCTAAGGATGAAAAGTTTCATTGCGCCTTATTTTATATTGCAACTTCGCTTTATTTCAACGTTAAAAGAACAAAAACCAACGCCCATTTTTGTTGTATTAGTGTTGCATTTTGCCAGTAAGCAGCACTGAAATCAATTCTCAAGGTCTTGACAATTGTTTCAAATGTTTGATTACACGCTATCAAAGCTAGTACAATCAGTTAAGAAATGTGTTCAGCAAATTGAAATGTTTTCACTGTTGCCATTATTCGGTGGAAAAGTGGAACTGGTGTAGCGATAAAAACGCAGACATGAGTTACAATTGCCATAAAAAAGTATCTCCTATGAACTGAAAGAACATATTGCCAGTGGTCTCTTCAAATTTGCACTCCAAGTCTACAACTAAACCATTTGGCTGAGTAAAAATGCCTCCAGTGCAAAGAGTGTCTCCTGCTGGGGAACAAATTTACATTGGAACTTTTAATCCCAAACGAACAACTAATTTTGAGAAGTCTAATTGTTTCTTCCCAACAGCACCGACAAGGTTCAGCAAAACAAAAGCTCCTGCTGTCAATCAACATTTTTCTTGTTTTTTACTTTACACGTTGCCTGATTAACGACACAATATGAAAATATCTTCTCCAACTAACCTCTCGGCCAATGTTCATGTTGTGCAGTTGTAATCGGTTGAAGGAAAGGTTTCTGAAAGTTTCGTTGAACAACTGCTTGCTGTGCCTCCAAGTAAATTTAACGTTCAGCGGACCTGGCCACCACCTCCAACGCTGAAGAAAACATTGTATTTTCGAAACTTTTGTCAAGCGCAGTTTGAACGACTTTCTGTAAACTAACGTTCTGTTGAGCACCTGACATCAAGGTAAAAGAACGCAGCTAACGAAAAAGTGCTCATTACAGTATAACTTTATCCAGTTAGTTATTGAAAATACTTAAATGATAATTATTAGTACAGCGCTTGCTAATTTACGGGAACAGCGTAAGCTTGTTTATATTAATTTTGAAAGTACTGTAGAATGACATCCTCTTTTTGATAAGAAAAAACTTGTACGCAATGTGCTCAGCTTCTCAATCAGAAAAGAGTCCGCAACATTTCTTGGGCCAGTGCATTACTGGTGATAGTTCAAACGAAAACCACAAAAGCTTTTGTGAGCTTCTGGTTGTGGTGAAATGTAAATTCCGTTTTTGTTTGATGAGATGTCACATTCAAGCGAAATAGCAAATCAAACAGACTTCATAAACCAATACAAAGCTCTCAGCTTTTTTCTAAAACGTTTATTTTTTTGTGATGGTGTTGTTGTTTTTATAATATTTATACTGGCGGCTAAACTTGAACGCTGTGCAATATAATTGCAGTAATCCTAATGAAAATTTACGCGCTGGCACTTCATAACAATAAAATGATACTTATTTTGGGTATTGTACCCGCTTGACGCATTCAGCTTGGGATTTCTTGATTGTACCCGGCAGACTGTTTTCTTGAAGCTGATTTACGCGTAATTTAAAAAAAGAAAATAACAGAAAACTTAAAAGGTAATGTTAAATGGTATAAAATCAACCTTCAGGAACAACAGGACACGAATGCAAAAGAGCTATTTGAACAGAAAACTTACAAGAGGGGGAATTTTCAACAATTCTCTCTTCCGATTCTCGCTCTGCTGGCTAATGGCGGTTGATAGCTTTTGTGGATGCTCTGCAATGGAGCTTGCGCGTTCATCGTACGGCTTGTCAGGAATGCAAGTGTCTATTTTCTTTGCCGCGCAAGCTTTTGCGATATCGTATGCGATGCCAGCTCCGGCGATGGCGTAATAAAAAGCAGCTTCTTTTCCTAAATGAGTACGAACAGATTGTATCATTGCTACGAAACGGAAAACAAAGCCAGCAAAAAGTTACCCAGTACGCTCAGCAGACAAACAGGTGATTGTGTTGTATGTGTTCAAATCACATCAACTTGAGATACGAGTAAAAACAAAAAATGTTTGATACATTTAGTAAGACACTTTTAGGAATCATTACGCTCTGATTAAAAACCTGCAGGATTTTTCGGGCAATGCTGTTACAAGCTCAAAGCTTAGATCTGTTTGAAAAATGGCCACATTAACGAGGGGTTGAACAAATTCGGCCATGTTTTCTAGTTTCAACATGCGGTGACAGGGTTGAGGCACCTCAACATCACATACAAAGCGAAGTTTGCAGAAATCTTGCACGATTGAAGACCGCAAGCCTTTTCAAGATATGTTTAAATTAAGCACACATTTGCAAATGGCGATTTAGAAGAAAACAACACCGTCTTTTTTAATTATTATGAAGCAATGACATACTTTTTGGAGAACCTCTTCTAATTTCTGGAGGCGATTTTTAAATATAAAGGATCTAAGCATACAAATTGTGAGTTCGCTCTGTAGTCTGCAGTGTTGTTTGTATAACATAAGAACATGTGCATCTGCATTAAGGATTACCTTTCCAAACTGTTCTTCATGAAATGCGTAACAAAAATGCCTAGATCTGAAGTATGCATGACTAGTACAAGACTCTTGTATCTTTGCGAATGTTTGTTATGGAGAAAAATGCAGTACAATGAATGATATTCGTTTAGCACAAGTGATTTTTGATCGAGTCGTTCTTATTCGAGCTCTTCGCTGCGACAAAAACTGCAAGTGACGCACCTACGAGGGAAGGGGTTAGGACTGGTACAAGCTCTTAGTTTGAAATGGAGTTTGATGGATAAGCAATCGGGATTGCACTTGTCAATTAAGGAATTGGAAGATGAACATGCTATAGATAAAGTAAATTTGACGGCATCAAGGGTGTGGACACGATTAAGGATTTGGGCAAAAGGTGCTGTGATAGTACTTTTTAACAAAAGCGCTAGTATAAGCGGTTGTAAGAACGATCCATCAGGTCTCTAGGAAATTAAGCAAGATAAGTTAGACCGAGCAAAGATGAAAGAGCATAACGCTTTATAGTAGATTCATTAATGGTTTAATGTTTTGTGCATTCTTGCTGCGTAATTCCCAGTAATACTACGTGATTCAACGCAATGTACCTGTTTGCGAACAGTCCAACAGTTGAGACGTTAGCCTGAAAACCTACATAACCGCAGTTGGTGGCTGTTTCGTGTGGCGCATGCGAACTCCTAACGTTTTGTTCGCCGTCATTCTACTTCTACATCGATCCGTTACGTTTTTCTGACTTCACATTTAAGTGCATTGGAGATTTTTGCATATAATGGATCTCGTAGCTGTCAGCAGAGCCATCTGTTACAATTTTTGGAGACAAATGAAACACACATGAAATTGTCCCTACCTCGTAATCCATGTGGCAACGCACCATCTTCATGTCGTACATAGACACCTTCTTTCCGTCGTACCAGAGTACAATTCCACCTGCCATTGCATGCACGAAAGGGTTAACTAATTGTTCCTTTCAAACCTGCCAAATCATTACTGGGATATTCGTTGTGTCGTAACGAAAAATGTTAACACAGATCTAAGTGCTCTTGTTTCAACAAGAAGGTAACAATTCATCGAAGAGACTCTGAAGATTCTCTACTGTTTGTATTTTTCATGTTTTAATTCAAGTACTGTGTTCTAAAAGATAGTTCTTACTTGCATAAAAAACATATACCGAGATTTAAAACGTGAGACATCTCTTTGAAAGCGATGTGGACCAAATTTCAGGCGGAGATAAGTCATCCTGGGCGTCTGAATAATTTAGTCTGGAACTCGGCACACAATGTCTGCTTTCGTTTTCCCCAAGAACTCCTTCAATACAGAAACCTCTACTTTCCCACAAAGGAAGTATGGGAACTTGAAATAGCTTAACCATCTTGCTGCCCTAGCAAAAAGTTGACCATTTTTTAATCAGCGCCTAACACCCATTTGTGTTCGTTGCAGCACAGCTTGCTCAGGATCCTCTCCACAGGTAAGTAGCGCACTTTCAAAATCACGGCGTGACAAACTTAGATACAAGCGAACTTGTTGCCATTATGCAGCAGGGCACAACTCTAATTTCGTTTACAGCTGTCGATTAACAACCGCAACTCATCCGGCTTGTGCGGGGAACACCTATTGCAGTCAGAAGACCATTTAATGTTGTTGCAAAATACGAAGTTGTCTTCTTCACCAAAGTAACCGCTACCTACTTATCTCCGTGATGGTGAAATGTTATGTTAAAGAATCCCGTATTAACTGAGAAGAGAAGCCAAGATCTCAGCTACTTCTTTGGGCAAAGCAGATCTCTAACCAAGTGGTTGACCTGGCCGTGGCCGAAAGGCTTCTCAACAGTTGTTGGTAAACTTGTAGCTGCAGCATATATACATAGAATAACTGTAATTACTACAGTCACTGTCTGTTTCTTACTTTATTTCAAACAAACTATCATCTAAAAAAAGGTCGGGAAAAGAAGATAAAATAGGGAGAGGAACTTCATTGCAGTGTGGCACTGATCTTCTAGACCAGGGGTTCCCAACCTGGGGTACATGTACCCCTGGGGGTACATTTGCCTATCTGAAGGGGTACATTTATAGTTAGAAATGGAAGGAAAATATATTATTATATTTTTTATTTGCAAACATTTATACATGTATCAGTGAATATCACCTTTATAGTTCCAAAAATCTTAAAGTTTTATTAAAAATTCAGTGGATTTCCTTGGTTTCCTCAGCTTTTTTGTCACAAGAAATTTTAGGGGTACATGCTCATCTGTTGAAATGCTGAAGGGATACAAGGTCAAAGAAAGGTTGGGAACCCCTTGTCTAGACTCTATAGGCTACCAGAATAATACAACGACTTGTTTTTGTAACGGTTCCATCCTATACCATGTCCACGTGGCAATCGTGGGGTGGTTCTGCGTTTCTCACCTAACCACAGGCACGCCCAACCTCATTGCTTTCACTTTTTCTTGGTCCACAAGCTAAGGGTTTCAGTACAATTCTTACACATCTTGTGAGGAGCCTATGGCTTATCTTGATCCCCCAGTTTCATGCCAAATAAGCTTGGTATGCCATTTTGCTATAATCACGTACACTGAAGCGTTGCTCTTTTCTCACATATTCCCTACACATGTAACAGAATACATCTGGATCGTTGTATCAACATCTGCGTGTTGACCGCATAACCACTACCTCCTATAAATGCAATTCCTGTCACTGATGAGTAGTTAATCAATACAAGAGGCCGTACAGCAATAGGCCAACATCCTAGAAACAAATCGTTAACTGAACATATTTTGGGGGATAAATTTGAAGGATCTTACAAATATGGGGATATTCAATATACCAAACACTAGAGCCAAAACAGCAAACTAAGTGAATTTTCGAATTCAGCGACCTAAGTCTACACTAAAAACTGTCCCATATTTGTAGGGTCCTTCAAAAACTGGCCATTATTCAAAGCCTTTTGAAAATAAAACATTTTTGTTGGCCTTTGTATCATGCCCCTCACCACTATTTGAAATGTTAAAATAAGGCCCTACATAATTGTTATCTTGAGGATTGTGAAAGCTTGCGAACATTCTCCATAAAAGTTTAATGATAAAATAGTGGCCCTTGTAAAAGGATGTCGCTAACGAAAGCCACACCTAGTCGAAAATTTTGAAGGGGACCAAATGGAGGCAAAGCTTCATAAATTTGTCAAAAATCTACGAAATTGAAATTCAGTCGAAATTCAGTACTAGTTAAAGTAGAGGATTATTGGCTGTTGTGCCTTATTAACATTGTGTACGTGATATGCATAGCATTACCAAAACACGTGTGTCAGTTTTATAGACAACAAGGAATCCTCGCGATAACACAGCGTGCAACTTGCTCAGATTACGTAGCAAGACACGTGGGTATTGCATCAACTGTGACATCACTGCACTGTACGACGCACATAGCAGTCGAACAACGGAAATACACCATCGCAAACAGCAAGACGAATGACACAAGCTTTCACAGCGTTCTCTCTCCGTTGTCATCTTAGGGTCGGGTGTTGTCCCTTTTTGCAGTTTCGTCAAAACAAAGCATTCCCAAGGTCACCTGTTTACCAAGAAAGTTGATGAAACGTCCGTAGACCGTCAAGGTCACCCACATTTGTTAACTTGTTGTTGCCTTGCGGAATGCAGTTCTGTTTTTCACTCACTTTTCTAAATGTTTTAACTCCCAGTGTGAACACAATCGCAAGTTAATTCAACGTGAACTTAAACGCTTGGTGGTCTAGAACTTATACTCAAGGCGTAAATATCGTGTAAAAACAACAAGGGACTGCTGATTTGGCATAAGTCACACTTTCGCAAAGCTTCAGAGTCGTGCACGGGACAAACTGATCAATTGCGTCTGAAATGTGCAGACAGGAGAAATGCAGGGCATACATTTGTAAATTTCAAGGTCTTTTCTGTTCAAATCAGAATTATTTTGCCCTCTTAGCGTAATTTCTGACTGGCCGACCTTCAACCGATTCTTCTTGCATGACGATCTCAGAAATGAAAATCGTGTAAAAAATCTTTAATCGCCCATTTCTTGCGCACCGTAAGTGAAATTTATTCGCCCATTTCTCAATCTTTTATTGTTCAAAATACTAGATTTTGTTTCACCGTCTTCGCTGCCGCAATATCCTGTAACTCAACCACATGCAAGCAACATTTTTGGGGATGGTATAAAAACATTTCCGGGTGTCAAAATTTTTTTAAATATATGAAAAACCATGTAAAAATTGTCAATTTTCCAAAACTTGAATTTTTTGTCAGTGTCGGAGGGCAATTGCCCAGTTTGTTCTTCCTGGTTGCAATCTGCCAAAGCATATATTCTACATTTATGGCAAACGCCGGTCAAACACTTCACTGACAAAAAGTTGCAAGCACAAAGACACAAGGCTTGCAGGGTAGACGAGTCCGTGAGGTGAAAGAAACCGACACTTACAAAAATCATTACCGTTCATTAGCTAGCTGATGTCGGCAATGCTTCAATGCCCGCTCGTAGCCCAACAAAGCTGCAGCAGAGATTTGTTGATGAAATAAAGCGCATATATGCTTCTTCAACTGGCTTGATCCTGAGAATAAAAAGATGGCTAAGAATAAGACTATCCTTGCTTAACGCCAACAGACAGGATTACAGTTACAAACCATCGAAATTAGAAAAATATTTATGCACTCGGTAACGCAGCATGCCGCAATACCATTGTGACGCAAAACATAAACGCGCAAAAACACTCCAGTTGTTTTTGAGCTAACAACGCTTTTGTTCGTCTGCTATAATCCTTGCTCACATTGAAAAAGTACCAAAGCCAACGATCTATTTCAAAACCAATCGGACATTTTTGGGCCTAGTGAATTGTTCTAACTCAAGGCTTCTCAAACTATGGGTTGCGACCCCAAAAGGGTCGCGAAATGTAATTTTGGGGTCGAGAAACAAATTGGCTTGACAAATCAGATATAAAAGTTTTTGCAAACTCTCCAATAAATTTGAAAGTAGACCTGCAGTGAATCAATTTCTACTGCGTTTTTAAGGGAAATACCTTGTTTCATGCTTTCAGTTATTTAGCCTATTACGATGTCTGCCTGAGCTATCAAATAATAATAATCAACTAAGCGTAAGTTATGCGTTGTTACGTCATGACTTTTTAACGTAACTGACCACTATTGACCTTGTTGCATTCATTCCGCCATTCTAGACTCATCACACTTGTGTCTAGAACTCTAGCTCTAGTCTAGGGCTAGGCTAACTGCTTTGAAAACACGCTTAGTTTTAGTATAAAGTTAAGAGCTTCACACACAGTTTGAGAAGTACTTTGGAATTTGCTTCAGGAAAAGTTGGATCCGCAAACCATGCACAATTGAAATTTCAGGAGGCCACACACCTGCCATTCCAGGATAACTTTGCGGAGTTATTAAACGACAAAAGTTTGCAATGGAATTTTCAAAACGGATTTTGTGATTTTTGGGCAAGAACAAGAAATGAATACATAGTCATTTCTGATCTCCATTCATAAACTATGAGCCTTTTGCACAACATATGTTTGTCAAGAGGCATTCTCAAAATTGATAATCTTCAAGTGCATAAACTGATCCTTTTTGAAAAGTGTTGATAATGTTCTTTGTCCTCCGTTGTCTTGTATCAATCTACGCATGGATGATCTGTGCAAAAATCATCAATCGCATCCATCCCATCAGTTGTGCGTGATAACTTCTATTAACTGGATTGTTTTTTGTTAATTTGTCTTCACCTTATTGCTTCCATTACGTGGTTGTTTTATTACTGTACAGTTACTTTTGCGGATCAAGTGCATTTGTACTGTATGGTTTCGCCATAGACAAAAATGCCTCTTGAGATTTGTAATGGGACGTTTACACATATCATTGAGATTCTAGGCTAACCACGATATAGTGTCCCATAGAAAAACCTGTTTCAAAATGGGTCGCAGAACAAAAAAGTTTGAGAAGCCCTGTTCTAACTGACGTTGACCGCTGAGTCGTCTCTTTGATTTTCAGAAAACGTTATGCGGTGAAATGTTAAATAGTTCAATAAAACCTGAGTTGAGGTTGCTTGTGATGCCTGTTCACATGAAGTTGGTCGTGTTCTGATTTTTTCACTTTGCAGTCTGTTTTAAAATGAGCAATAGAGCTCTGTGTTGTGCGTCTTTTCGCAAGTTCCTTTGTAGGCCTACATACCACGCCTGCAACTTCTTGGTTAACTGTTGTACTAAAAACTAGATACAGAACATATTTTACTTTGAACCCGATCAGTAATATGCTTACCTTGGGAAACGTTGCACGCAGCGAGCGGTTGATCACTCTGCGTTGGTAAAGTTTGCTCTTCTTCTTGCTTCTCATGGTCAAACGTCAAAGGCGCATGGTAATGTACGTGTACAATTTCAGAAGAGCTGTAAGAAAACGAGACTATTTTAAATCTTTTCAATAAATGAACGAATTTTTCTGTATCTAATAAATTACAGGTTGTGAAATACACTTGCCTGATAGCCTACGTTATTGTTTTCAATCGCATTTAGGGTAAATCGAATTTTTCTCATTGTTTTGATTAACACGACAAAAGGTCCAAACTGCTGTAAAACGTGATCTATAATAAAATAAAGTTACACGGAACTACAAATCCTAGCCGGCGAGAAATTGCGGGAACGGCTAAATTAGTGGTTCTCAAAGTTTTTTTCACATTCCTCCCTTGTAAACCCAAACTCCTTCAATTCCTCCCCAAAAAAGATCGCAAATGATGTAATTGCAAACATTTCATACTACCTACCTACTGTGAAGAAACAAGACGACTATGAACCAATAAACTCCTTTGTCACTGCAGTTAAAGCAGCTTGTACGTGCAGGTTACTGCGATTTCTACCTGACAGGTGCATAGTCCGCTTGATCATGGAGTTGGTTGGTAATCGCAACTTCACCCTCACCACCGTCTACGGCAAACGGAGCAGGTTACGACGCCTCAAGATCGGCGTCCCTCAATGATCAGTCTTGGCACCCCTTCACCTCAACATCTACATCTCTGACCTGCCACCACCTCTCCAGAAAGTATGCGTACGCCATGACCTAGCAACCATGCATGCTGATGGAGATTGACAAACAGTGGGGTACAAAGCAAAGACATGGCAACCGTGGGTGAATACCACCAGACGTGGAAGTTAAAGCTCGGTACTACAAAAGCAGTGTTGGCAGTCTTCAACCTCAACAAGTAAGCTAAACGTGTGCTGAAAATCAGCCACAACATCGAAACCCTGCCTCATTCGCTCCGAGCCCACATACTTCGGAGGAATGTTGGGCAGGACACTCAGTCACTTCGCAATAAGTTGACATCATGCATCGCACTCCTGAGGTGGCTTGCTGGGGTGCTGGAGCAACAACGTTGCGAAGGGAGGAATTTTTTAATCCTGGGAGCAATTTCCTAAGGGAGGAATTGAGGAAGAAAGAGAAGTAAGTTATTTTTCTGCTTCCGCAAATCTGATATTTTTAGCAATGCTGGTGTTTTTTCTTTTTCTGTCTTGCGTACAAAAACACAGCTGCTAGCATGTAGTGAAATGACTACTGTAAATTCTACGCTTGGCTGCATTTCTAGATTTTCCTGACCTACTAGGTTTTAATTGTAACGACAGGCGAGTAAGTTTGTGATGCAACAGTGCTGAGATTTTAGAGAGATAAAGAACGTGGACTTGGTATGCTGTGTGAAAGATTTATGTTAGTCACCAGTTTCTCAGTAAAAACATCGCTGATTACTTTGAAAGGCTTATTATCATCTTTTTGGAATGACACTGCTTTTGAGGTAAATACACGAAAGATTTTATATACTTTTTGCTGACAACACGTTCTGTAGCAGAAGAACAATAGGTCTAACTGTACACTTTGCCTAGTGGACTATTTGTTTATATCCTTACAAGTGAAAAAAACAGTACACAAGACATACAGATCAACAATTCCGCAAAATGCTAAAACACACAGTTTTAGAGAAAGTCGTGTGCGGTTGGTTTGTTTGATAGATTTGTTAAAACTAAAAAGCGCGCTTAAAGTTAAGATCTTAATAAAACTGGTCAACAAGTTGTTGACAGAGTACTACCTTTTTTCAATCTCTAAGGGTTTTGTGAAAAAGAAAATTTGCTTTGACACATTTTTTAATATATCTGACTTAAAACTGATAGCAATTCTCAGACAAGCTCGAACGGGCCATACAATGTGGAGGGGGCCAAGATTTTTTATTTTAGGCGAGCAACAGAATTTTGTTTGCGATACCGCCTTTCAAAGCACGAAATGACTAGATATTCTCAAAATTGGGGGGACCATGGCCCCCTGGCCCCTCTTGGCTGCGCCTATGCACAGGTTGGGAACGACTGGTCGATAACAATAAAAAGCGCGTATGGATCGTTCGAATTCCCTCCGAGATGGCAATTCTGGTTATGCTGTGCATGAGTATCACTAATAATATTTTCCCAGAATGAAAACATCTCTGGGTCAACTTTCTCTAAAGTGTATTGGTCCGAAAATTTGGTCTAACATTCCGGAAAAATTGAAATCATCTTCGCCTTATTTATTTGGCAAAAAATATAAAAAAGTCCTGCTATCTTGCCAGACTTCCTCTTGATCTTCGTTTTATGCGCTTGTCACATTCTGTTTGATCTTCGTTTTATATTCTTGTCCCATTCTGTAATATTGCGCTGATGCCACTATTTCCCCTCCTATCTACCTCTATAGTTGCTCACCCCACCCCCTGTACATAGGCATGCTTTTCCCCACTGTTTTTTGTTGTTGTTTTTATGCTTATTTCACCTGACGTTGATTTGACGCTTCTTATTACTTCTATTACTACTTGTAAAACGTCTTCAATTAAAATTTGGTTTGTGTTAGCAGCAGGGCTGGCTGAGAACTTGACCCAGGTGGTCTTTCGCCAACCCTTTGTGATTCAACATGTTAGAACACGATTACTAAGCTGCGAAACGTGAAATTTCTT
>Ga0210059_1006540_pt1 | contig 18667 bp, 6 predicted proteins | sample Ectturendosymbi2_FD_188042 | JGI IMG/M metagenome (GOLD analysis project Ga0210059, IMG submission 188042) | Ecteinascidia turbinata endosymbiont from Florida, USA - Sample 2 (SPAdes) (version 2) | ecosystem: Host-associated > Tunicates > Ascidians > Unclassified | place: Key West, Florida... | reverse complement strand
CGCTTTGGATGAGAGCATTTCTATCATCTTACTACGGCTTCGGATGAGAGCATTTCTATGTCTTTGCTACGGAATAATTTCTCCAACGTAAGGAACGCCCGTGCGCTTGAAAGCTTATCCGAAAATGTTATTTGCAATTGCGTTACATGGGTATTTGCTTTCAAAGATACCGCGACAATCGGTTGTGCGTAAAGCTTTCCAGCAGTGCTGTCGCCACATTCACATTATCATCTTGTTAATAAGCTTAATCGTTGCGCTGGTCCAACTCGAAAACGTAACTGGACTTCGTAGCAAGTATTTCTTCATCATACGTGGAAAGCTACAACACTCCATGCTTGGGAGTTCAAGCTCTCCTGTCTGTGCCGTACCAGTCGGTTAAACGTAGCTAACGTTGAACTGCATAAAGAAGCTCAAACCCAGCTTTTGTGGCAGTTATCGTCACAAAAAACACGAGCCAAGTGTTTCCGAAAGTGGCTCAAACATCACTCAGTGAATTGTTAAGAGTGGGTGGAAACGAGTGCGGACATCTGCTCGTCTGAGTTTTGCAATTCTTGTAAGAGTTGGGGCGAATGTTGAATCCGGCCTTGGTGACTAGAAACATTTGAAAATGGGCCGTTTCGTTCTTGGCGTTGAGATCATAGCATCGAAGAAATAGCCAGGGATGCTGTCGGGTTTACGCCGTGAGGTTTTGTGAGGATGAAAAAGCGCACGTTTCACATACTTTCACGTAGATGAGGAAAGCAAGCATATGTTGGTGGTAGGGCTGGTGTCATCCATTTTTTGACGTTGCATGTTCAACATCGACGGCAAACAAGACCGTGCTATTTTCGTTCGGGTATGCTTCAGCAAGGTGCTTGCACTGCGGTAATTTCATTTCAGTTTATTTAATGGGAGCAAGAAAATACGAGCATTAACTGGTCTTTGGCATTGTTAAGAATATGTAGCGGTGAGATGATCGTAGCTGTAGTTACCTAACCGTCGGGGTATGGTCTTAATAAATATTTGCATTGGGTGATAAAAATGTGCTTGGTGATTCGCTGCATCGGGTTAGCTTGTTTGCAGGCGATGAACTCGGTAGGTCGACGGACGTTGCCTTTTCTGCCGTTACGAAGATTTGTGTAAAGTGTGTAATCGGGTCCTCGCGCAGGGCGATGCCGGCTTGACTGGCCGAAAAATCATCGTTGACACGTATGGTGGTTGGGGAGCGCACGGAGGCGGTGCATTCTCAGGGAAGGATCCGTCAAAGGTGGATCGGTCCGCTGCCTACGCAGCGCGCTGGGTCGCCAAATCCCTGGTTAAGGCGAAGCTTTGCCGGCGAGCGCTTGTACAGGTGATGAACTGGTTTAAATGCAATATGTAGGGCTTGCAGCAGCGTCTGGTAGTAGGCAACGGGGATGTATGTCTTCATTTGGCAGGTCGCCTACGCCATAGGCATCGCTGAGCCTATGGCTGTCTACGTACACAGCTACGGAACGAGCAAGTACTCAAATGCCCAGCTCCACGACATAGTTATGCACAATTTCGATCTGAGACCCGGAATTTTGATAAAGTAAGTCTCAAACCTTAAGCAGAGCACGTTTCTCACGGGTCCGCAATATTTTCCATGTTGTGCCACTTTTGTAGGCAACTGGATCTGAAAGCGCCGGTGTATCAGGACACTTCCACTTACGGTCACTTCGGTCGCAAAGGCTTCAAGTGGGAGGAACCCAAGCTGCTTGCGATCCCGAGCAAGCTTTGCAAATAGTTGCGCTGGTTATGCGATCACTGATAATATTGTATGCTCGCGTGCGCGTTTTGTTGGTTCAGTGCAAAAATACAGGGAACAGCCTGCGAATGAACTCCTGTTAATTACTTCGCGTCATATCCTATGAAAGACTGTCTGCACCTCGTCGAAGCGTTAGGACCACTATATTGCAATTGTTTTTAGCAATTTTGCGCCATGAGGTGAACTGCACTGAGCGTCGGAACGATAATATTAAGTGTTTTTAAGCACGTTTTAGCTGCTACTTACGAACACATTGAAAGAACACCTGTTGTTATTGACAAGGAATACTTGTTTGCTTTCGCTAATTTGTCTGTGTGCCGGAAGTATTTTCATGTCGTTGGTATGGTGATAATAAAGTATTGCGACTCCGTGTTCCGATTTGCCTTCGCATGGGGGTGCCAGGCCACATCGCGCGCGATTTCAAGTAACATCCTAAGCCCAACTGGGAAAGAGCGCGATCGCCTGACCGACAGAGTCATTTGACACAACACCGGTTCTCTGTCGGAGTGAACAGTTCGGACAGTGGGTCGAAGCGCACTGTTGGTAGCTCGGTCGTCCCGAATCAAGCAACGTGTGCATTTGCGAAGAACTTCACCGTCGTCAACCGCGACTCGTTTCGCTGAGGCTGTGTCTTGGAACAGGTAGTCATGTGTGGTGTGGAAACGACGTGCAGCATGTTTGCAATCTATCATACGCTGGTGTCGTTGAACATTTTCTAACGGCAAAATTTTTCTGCATGTTTGCATGGCATTGTTATGTTTCGCCTGCGTATCTTCGTTTGAGTTCTGCTTACTGGTGATTACTTTTGGCATGCAAAGAAATGAGTATTAGTTCAACGAAACGTGCTCAATTTTATTCATGTTTTTATGCGCTAAACGTACTTGTAGCGATCTTGACTTTTGTTGTGCCTTTTGGGTATGTATTTCGGGGGATTTTTTGTAGCTGTAGTGCGATGCAAACATTTACATCGGTGTGTGAGTTACCAGTTTGTGAAGTGGTGATCTGCCATTTGAACGACCAGGTGGGATGTGATTAGCCTGGTGTGTCGCGTCACATTGTTTAAACAAAACGGTATTGCTGCAGCTGAAATGCTGGTTTGTGGGGTGTTTTGATAACATAACGGCACTGATCACGAAAGCATCCTTATTTGATAATGTGCTGTAAAAGCAAATACCGGTAGGTGAAGTGGTTGTGATTTTGTGTGGTACAAACGGCGGATTTGTCTGGGTTTGTGATCAGCTACAAGCGACTGCGCGAAAGCTGCAATAATTGCCAGCGATGTGGTCAACAAGCGTTCCGAATCGATTCGTGTAAGAAGTTAATTGCCATGCTTAAAATTTAAAACTTTTAAACTCTGAAACGAACTACAAGAAGCTGTGTGCCGAATAGTTTGCGGGTATCAAGTGCGGCCGGTTTACAATCGCATGTTCGTAAAACGCTGAATGTTCAGTTTTGGATGATGTAACCCTTGGAAACATTGTGATATTAACCGTACGTTTCTGACAGGGTGACGCGGGCCTGACTGGCCGCAAAATCATCGTCGACACCTACGGTGGCTGGGGCGCGCACGGAGGTGGGGCCTTTTCTGGCAAGGATTTTTCGAAAGTTGACCGTTCTGCCGCTTACGCCTGCCGCTGGGTGGCGAAGTCTCTGGTGAAAGCTGGCCTTTGCCGGCGTGTTTTAGTGCAGGTACGCTGCATTTTATTCTGTTTTCTGTGCTACTGATGTCAAACAAATTTGCTGGATTTTCGCCTGCTGTAGCTTTTTAGGCCGCTTTCCCTTTAAGTTAGTGGGTTTTACGTAATTCGTCTGAATTGTTCTTTAAAATCTCAAGTAACTTGTGACTGACTTGCATTGCGGCCTCGCGAAGCGCCGCCATGTTGGACACTGATCGAGCGGTTATCAGTTGTCAAAATGAACTTCGTTGCTTAAAAACGGTGCAAAGGAGCTCTGATTTCAAACCTCAATTATAGATCACGGTACATGTTGGGACAATGCATCCGCCACGGAGTTAGTAAAGAGCAGTGTTATCTATTTGCATCCCGTAATTTACAATGCTTCAATGCATTGCGCTGGTCTAATTTGGATTTAGGTTTTTCACCTTGCGTTTGGGGCAAAGCATCATGATTCAGCACGCAATTTTAGTTAATTGGCGATAAAAGGTTGTAGTAGTGGAGCGACATAACTACGGCGCGTGGAAGTCGAACGGAAATTTTCCAGGCTGGCCTAGACAGCTGAGGAATGCTGGTTTGACATGCCCTAGCTGCATGGACAGACTAGCTAGCACCAGTGAGTTTTTGTGGAAAATTACCAGTCAGTTTTGTGGTTGTGGCAAACTACGTGATAATAGGTCAATAGTTAACCTGTGTTATGGCGGCACGTTGGCCATGTATGGCGTCTCAAATAACCCAGTAAATGAATTGCTGACTTGGCGTAACTTGGAATGATCACCCCTTCAACTGCTGGGTTAGAATTCTTCATAGTCAGCATTTTGGGGTTAGTTAATCAGTGTCAGCCAACTCAAATGATACGTCAACGTCTGGAAAATTGACAGTAATTTTCCAGGTCGATCCACGCGGACAATCAATGACTGGGAAGCTGACAATGGATGAATGTTAGCACACGCCCTGTGGTACATGCCGCTGATTCAACGTGTGCTATAACACGCTTCGCACAGTCACCGTCTGTTTCCGGTCACTTTTTCCATTATAACTTCTACACTTGCAAAATTCGACTGCTGTACGCTCCAAAGCGAAGCGCGTTTGTGTTTTATCAGTCCTGGAAAAGTACACGGGCGACGTGTTTCTCTCGGGGTTCCTTGTCCTCCATTGCTCGCACGCGCGCACCGATAGAATGATTTGTGCCTCGCTGTTCCGGCGTGCAGAGTTGCATCTTGTGCTCGGACATCGGCGATTGCCGATCGTTCTCAGAAAAAAAAGAACAAACAAAAAAAACTACGAAACAGCAAAGTGTTTTCCAAGAATTGCCGGATGGTTGTTGTGTCGCGCAGGTCTCCTACGCTATAGGCATTTCCGAGCCCCTGTCCATTTACTTGACGTCCTATGGAACGTCGAAATTGAGCGACCAAGACTTGCTGGCCATTGTTAACGACAACTTTGATCTGCGACCCGGTATCATCGTCAAGTAAGTAGATCGCACTTCCTGGCTTGTAGTAAAGCGCATGTGTTCGTTTTTTTTGCCCTAGACTTGAATCTATGCGTAGTTTTTCAATTACTCCAGCTTGAGCTGCAGTGCAATGCTTGTCGCCCAGAAGCTTAGCACCTGGTGGAATGCCTCACAACGGTTCGGCACGATGTAGATCGTTGCGCGTCAGGTCTTATGAAGTCCAGTGTTTTTCGTTGAGGTTCGCTTAATCATGCCAGTTCAAAAGATTTAGAATTCAGTACGCAGCAATTGCTCGGCCACTTGCCCTGGGCCAAACTTTCCCGCGTCATGCGATCGCGTGACGTTTAAGGCGTTTTCTGAACGGAGCATGTTCACGTTGTTCGTTGTTGTGTGCGCTTTGTGCTGCGTCTTAAAGTCCAATTACAGGAAACGCAAGAAATGGCTAAAGCGGTTCGGCAATCATCGCGCTTCTGAACTGGTCAAAATAATCGTGTTTTACTTGCGTGCAGGGAACTGGATCTACGCAAGCCCGTCTATCACGCAACTGCTTGCTACGGCCACTTCGGACGACCCGGCTTTACTTGGGAAAAACCCAAGCAGTTGACAATTCAACCCAAAATTCAGAAACGTTTGGACGCTGCCAACCAAAGCAACGCGCCGAAAAAAATGAGATACGGAGCCCACTAACCTGGAGGTGCCGCAAACGCACCGCTAGAATGCTGTTGAAATTCAGTGTGGATTTTAGCCCTCGCCACGCAGAATATGCCCTGTCTGTAGTGTAAAAGAGAACATTAAACTTTCATCCGGCTCTGCGCTTCTTACTCACCAGGTCTCGGTGATTGTGTGTCGAGCAGCAGTTGACCACCCTTACGATTTCGTGCCTGACCTTTGTGCTGTTTTTATCCTTGCCTAGTGAAATTGACATTACGTAGTAAATAGAGGTTCTTTAATTCGGCAAGAGCAGTTTGGTGCGTTGCCACCGCATAAACCCGCACGTTTCGATTGCACCCTCTGCAACTGGCAACAGCGAACGACGTGATGTTGGCGTAAGTGACGCTGTCGTTCGTTTTTATTTATGTCCAGCGCAATGTCAGTGCGCTCTGCCACCACCCCATTCTTTTCTCGCTCGTTTTTCGACGCCCGCAAGAAATACGTCGTTTTATCGCAATCGCAACACGTGCATGCTTTCCCGGTCCAGTGGCAGACCCCGCACGTGTGGAAGTCGGCGGCACGAAGATGCGTGTGTCGTGCCCAGCAGGTTTTCCGTGCGTTTGCGTTCTTGTCGTTCTAGCCGCAATTTTCGTTTCATATTTAATCCGACGTTTCCTCACTGACCGATGTCCGTCTCGTCATTCCTGCCCTCTGCCTCACCTCGCAGTCGGTATCACCGGTGTCTATTGTTCGTTATCGTCTTATCTGCGCAATGCACCCTTCAGCGCCGTGTATAGGATTAAAACTAATAGTTGAGAAAGCGTTGTGTTGGACGATCGCATGGCAGGAGTGAACCGAAACAACACCTTCGGCCTGTAAGCTGAAATGCAGTTGGACATCTCAGTAAGTACAACCGTGAAACTTGCAGGCTTGTGCTTATGGTACAGTGTGCGACAGGTAGGAACTTGCTCAAACCGATATTTTGAGAACAGTGCTGGGAAAAAACGTTCAATGAGCAAAAATGTAGTTGAAAGGTCACGACGAAAAAATTGCATTAAGTTTGTTAGTAGTCTTTTCTAAATCTGGGAAGTTTCGCTTACGGTAGGGTATTTGCTAGACAAAACTGATATTGTTCGCCTAAAGTACTTGTGGTTCGAGACTTGGTTGTGAATCTGTTCGACAGACGACAAGCAACCATCACGATGCTTGCCACAGATGGTAACGCCTGCTGCGAGGAGATTGATGTTTGCTCGCTTTGTTTCATCACAATGGTGCACGCGATTAAGGGTGAGCTTCGGATCTGTTGCTCGACCACCGGTAAAATGTCGCACGACCAACCGCAAGCAACGCGCGTGCATAGAAAGTTGAAAACTTAATTTTTCACTCGTCGCACCTATTCATGAAGCCAGCGTGGCGACAGTACGAAGGTTGGAATTCAACGTGAGAAAGCAACGGCTTGTGCAGCTGCCGAAATTCATCGATGCAACCTGCACACTCGTTGATTACGTGATCGCCACTCGACCCCCTCAATGCAAACACTGCACTACACTTACATGACAAGTGGGGGGCGTAGCTTGCGAAGATGGGAACGCTTGAGTTCAGCTCGCCAAACTTTTCAACCTATCAGCAGAAAGTTCAAGTGGTAGTTTTGCTAAACTGCAATGGAAATGCTGAAGTCGAACATCCGTTTTGAGCGGTGGTTGGACGATGCTGCAAAAATACGTGAACGACTGTCTGGTTTGACCCCTTTGAAACTGTGACTTGAATTGTCAAATGTTGGTTCAACTGACGTGATCATTTTTTAAAAACTGGTTTATTAGTAGTGCACGCGGTTTGCTAGTTGTGGGACGCTGCTGAAATTGCCGACCATTGATTTAGTAGCAGTCAGGATTAACCTCTCGAAACGACAATTGTTACCGAAAGTGGAGTGGCTCCTGTCATTGCGTGCAGTCTGCTGCTGCTAACTGGCTTGGTTGTTACAAGCATAAAATTGGTGTAGGTGACTTGGCGGTCCGAGACAACAGTCACAAAAGGGCCGTGGTGTCGGAAAATTGCAGTGTTTTAGATGAAACAAAATTCGTTACGTTGTGGCGCTATTGCCGCCAGCGCTTGCTCTTGCATCCCTCCTTGCACTTGTGACCAGTGTATAGCACTGCTCTGTCAGTAATTAACTACACAGTTCATTGTTGTGTAATTTTGTGCAGCGCTAATTCAGCTGACTGAGGTGATAATGTACGTTGCGCTTGTTTGCATGATCGCAAAGACGGTGACACTTTGAGCGATAAGTTGGGTACCACTCCTCTCTAAGCAAAACACTCCCGCCGCTTACGTAATTGCGGTAGAAGTGCCTGAAAAACACTCGTTTGCAAAGCTTCATTGACTAATAGTCTTGCTCTGCAGCAGATGATACGCCTGAATGATGATGTGTGTTGCAGTTCTTTAGAAACTCTAGCAGGTTCTGCTTTTCTGCAGAAGTTGAACTTACTTCGGGTTCCTTTTCAAGTTTGCACCGGTCTGTTTTAATAAATATTAACCTAGTAGCGCTAGGTTTGCGATTTGAAAACGGCCACTATTACCATTTTTATCCGGATGTTATCGAGCAAAGATCATCTTCAAAAAGTAAAGCGTGTAATAGTGGCGTGAGAGCTACACTTCAAAAGCAGAATGAGGTTTATGGTTTGAACCAGTCCCGTCGCCACGGGGGGCTTTGGTGGGCTTAGCGCCCCCAAACGAAGCTCCAAGACCACCCAAATTGAAGTATGAAACACTATAAATTAGTACAATTTTTGTCAAATTTGAATGTAAAGCCCACTATTGACGACTTTCTGGCGACGGTTCTGGTTTGAACTACAAATCGAAACGGTTTTCCACGCAATGTCCAAGTCTGGACTGAGTTTGAGGATGAAAAGAAACCGGATCGCACAAACGACCTGGGAAGCCTGGGTTGGAGGCTCCGCGTTAAAACCCTTGACGGGTGCACTTACGCAAAAAGGTGTGCAAACTGAAACGTCCCCTTGCCCCCCTTCGTTACGCCCCTGACTATGTTTTTTTTTTTATATTATACTAATATATTACTTTCTCCAACCTCTGTGTATACAACCTCACAATTTTAAACACTCCCTTGAACGATTGGATGCTCAGTCTATTTTTTGCCTCGGAGACAAATTTCCTAATATTGTGAAATAATCGCGGACGCAAAAGCAGGATTTTAATGCTGAAACACTGAAAAATGTCTTACGTACGTATAGCAGCCAACCATGCGGGCGTCGGAAGGGCGGCATGGGCCCTTCTGGATTTTGAAATACGATATTTACCTATTATATTAACATTTTAGTAAAAAAATGTTTTTCTCTTAGTTTCGAGTTGGTGAAATGAAGTTTCACTACTGTTGGCCACTGGATGGTCATCTGACCAAAAATACTAACAAACAGGCGGGAAAATACACGTAACTCGTCATACTCCCCGATAGATACGGTTTTAAAACCTGTGAAAAGTTAACACTGATCTAGAGCAAAGAACATCACATGTGAGACAATGTGACTGTTCTTAATGAGCACACACCTGGTACACCCCACCACGGTGGTACACCCCTGGAAAATTCTGGTACACCCGGTTGACAAGCAAGAGTGATCTAGGAAACGACCCGCGAAAGTGGTTTTGGTTTCAATTAAGGGCATATCTAAGGCACTGTGTATTCAAGCACTGCTGGGTGGCTTGTTTTTATTAAGACCTTTGACGGACAAATTAACGCTTTGAGAGCCAGCCTACGATATATTCGTACTTCGATTTCGGCCTACAAAACAGCAGCTTTCGGTTGTCTTACCAACGCCCTAGCTCCGCCGATTGCGCAAGAGAGCTGTTCAAGGGCGCAAACGGATCGGCCAGTCTGGTAGATTGCACTCGAAAAAAAACTTTTTTTGGTTGGGGGGTGCAGATTTTTTGTGACTGACGTCATAAGTGAAGTAGTTTTGGGGTCATTTTGGCTCATGTTGCCTGGCCTAGGGCCCAACCGCTAGGCCAAAGTGTTTCGCTGAAGTTTTCATTGGAAACTAGGCTCGAGTCCGAGCCTTTTGAGCCTTTGATCGACTTTCTAGCGTTTCTGGTTCAAACGTTATGATATAAAATAAACAAATTAAATAATTAGCTAATTAGTCAAATATTTTTACTAATTTACATCATAATTTTTGAACCCGAAACCCCAGCAGGTCATCCAAAGTATCAAAAGACTCGGATTGCAGCCTAGTTTCCAGTAAAAACTTCAGCGAAGTATTACCATCTAACGGTTGGCGCCCAGGGCCAGGTGAAGTCTGGCTGGACCTCAAAGCATGCCGAAAAGCATCTTGGTATTTGCCCTCGCAAAAGCCATCGGACGTTGTTGTGTAAATCCAGATCAGTTAATTCGCGGTCGACTTGTAGCGATTCAGGATACTGCCTGCGATTTAGATCATTTGCTGAGATTTTGCTGACAATTTTAAATCAGTAAGTTCGTAACCTCTATGAATTATTTAGGGAAGAACTTGGCACAGAGTACCTTGCGATGAATGATGCCGTGAAATGATGTCATGTTTCGTTTCAGCCTCCTTGATTAAAGTAACGAAACCTTTGTGAGTTCCTGTCATGCTTAGTGCTCTTTGTCAGTTGCAATAGACACAATACGATCAATGTCAATTTATGCCTTTGTTCGGTAAACATTCAATTTCAGCTGCAAAAGTATCTTCCGCTTTGTTTGGTCGGACTTCCTTTCTGTCCTGTTTCTGAAATTGCTCAGCAGATGTGCGGAAGCCGCGAGAAAGCATATTTTCATGTATTCAGGATCAGTGCTTAACTATTTTCGTTATTTCGTGGCTCACCATAAAACTAGCTTTGGCCTGGTCACATTAAAATTTGATTTTATCCAGTTGTCAAAGATATGTTGGTTCTGTATAGGATTGCGTTTTAATTATTGCACTGCTTTTTTCTTGTGGTCCCAATTGGTAGATTTTCTCTAAACAGCGCGTGTTTCCTGACAAAGCGCCTTTCTAAGTTGAACTTCTTTTTGTTGGGCAATTCATCACGCTGTAAATGAGGCACTGAAGCTATTTGCAGTGAATGCAAATATGATGTCTGTAGGGTTGCCAGATGGCCGGTATTTTGGAAATAAGTTCCCGAAGCCGGTATTTTGAAAATAAATATTTTGCCGTAACTTTAACAAGAACTAACGCAGAATTTCTCAAATTATAATGACTGTGCTGCAGTAGTGAATCTTTTCGGGGCAGTTCCTTCAGCGAAGTTTATTTGCTGCAGTTAACGCAATCCTTGGTGCGATTGCGACGTCACCCACACACACCGAAATGTAATGAGCCAGGCAAAATATCGGCAAATTATAATTGATGCTTAACAATACTCATGGTCTCTGTTTTCCCTGTTCCGCTTACGAATTACCACAAGCTTAGATGTGGGTCTGGCACTATTGACAAAATGGCCGGTATTTTTACAAAACGCATCTGGCAACCCTAGATGTCTGCCATTTATTTCTAAACTCTCTGTTATCTTCCTCGGTTTTCCATTTGTTTGAATCCATATTTACCCGTTTTTGTAGGCCGTGTTGTACTTTTCTTCGCAATTCTAAACGAACCCATGTCCTTCACTTTCACTGCTACAATCAAGAAATAGTAGGCTGTGTTCCAGAAATGCTCACTTGCAGGGTTGCCAGGTAGTCATAAGTAAAAAAGGCCAGATCAACCCTTAAAAAAGCCAGATCGCACCGAAAAAAGCCAAATACGCAATAAATACGCAACGACACGTTTAAAGCACCCAAATGCGCTTTTGAAAGGTATATGCACATATTTTATACATAAATAGGATAAAGCTCACCCATTAATGAAATTCTCGAAACTTTTGGTTTCGCTGAAGAGTAACCTGAAGCTACAAATCTATAGGCGTGAAACAGCAAAACAAAAAATTATAAATTATCGTGCAGAGTTTCCAATGAAATTTATCATTCTGTGTCCAGAAACAGTGTCTAGAAACCTGCCAGTGCCCAGACAGAATCCTGCCAAAATCATCTTTAAAAATCTGCCAAATCGACACAAAAATCTAAGTGGCCAAAAAAGGCCAAAAAAGCCAAATTTCTTTCGGCCTCTTTTCAAAAATAAAAAAAGGCCAAACGAGTTGAAAAAAGGCCAAAAATTACAAATTTGGCCTCAAAAAAGCCAAACTGGCAACCCTGCTCACTTGGTGCTAATTATTGTGTTACGCCACAATAGCAGGGTATACAACTTGCCCTGACGTGATGGTAGATCCATAGCGCAATAAAGCTTCTGCGTGTTACGCAGTCAACGTCTTTGACTGCTAATTACAGGTGTGCACAGCTGGAATTGTTTCAGCTTTTCCAAATTAAATTAAAATTAAAGCTGCTCAGTTTTTCGATATAAGATTAGAATTATAATTGCCGAATTCGCGAAAACTAGAAATTAAGCTAAACTCGGAAGCAGAATTACATTTTAATCAAATCAAGTTCAATTTATGACAAATCGGAATTCATTCGCATAATTATGAGAATGGCACAGGCTCGTATGCCAAGGTTGGCGCGTTTCACGCTGAACAATTCGTCTTGGTCGCTGAAAACTCGATCCGACGAAGTCAATCGTTGGTAGTACGTAAAATCTAGTGCTCGTCATAATGCCTAGTATGACTGTATGGCTGGCTTAAGTTATGTGCCTGATTGTGGCATGGCACTTTAATCTTTTGATTGTGACATGGAATTTTCATGTTTTCATTGCGCGAGATGCATTATTGTACCATTCGTTGAATAACGCTTTTGGACAAAGTAACAGGTTCAGTAAAACCGGAAGTTAGAAGTGAAATTAGAACAAAGAAGCTGTTCACAAATTAGAATAGAATTACTGGCATTTTGCTCTAATTCGCCTAAGTCTGACTTATTCTGAAGATTTCTCAATGCAGTGGCGGATCCGAGGGGGGCAGTTTGGGGCAAATTCCCCCCAAACTTCTGTGGCGCACCCTTGAATGGCCCCCCTTTGCCATAAATGCGCCCCTTTTTGGTGCCCTTGGAAGTAGAAACAGATTTTAAAATACTCTAAAATAAGCAATGTTTTTTGCTTAGTTAAACGTCAGGGTTTACGTGCCGGATTTACCCAACCTGTTGTCGAATACCGTGAACGATGCTATTGTTTCGCAATAGTTCCACTGTTTCGTTATTTCTTTGCCGCATGAGAACTGCCAACTGCCCAGCCTTCACAAACGCGGTCGCGTTCGCAGTTCTCGACTTGCTGCTGTGCTGTATGAAAATGGTTTGTTTTTTACAAGTTTATTCTTTAAAATGCCTGATGACCGCCCTGAAAGGAAAAGGAACGGCAGCAGTAAAAATAGGAATGCAATGTGGAAAACTTATTACTGACTCAATATTTTACAAGCTTCCAAAATGAAAACGAAAAACCAATTTCAGGGCTATTGCCAGTACAGTTCGAGAGTCCGCAGTTTGCCTGCAACGTAGTTTTGCAACATGAAAGTGAGGGGATGGGTTTCTTGACGGAACTAATCTCCAGATTGACAGGATGTAACGAGGTTAGATGGCGCCCGGGGGAAGATGCAAGTTTGGCGCTTCCATTTTCGAACCTGAGGTCTTCCGGAAGCAAATGTACTGTATTGAAGAATGTACGTGTGACATTGTTGGGATATTTTGGCGCCCCCAGAGTGATTCGGCGCCCGGGTAATTGCGCCCCCTTGCCCCTTCATTACGCCCCTGCTGATTTAACCATAATGCAGCGTGTAAAAAGCTACAGATGTTTACATTAGGAAACAACTTGCCGTTATGTGACAAAAATGCATTAAACGTGCTCGATTAGCTCAAAGAATTATGACCTACGTAACTATGCAATTGTGCAACTCCTCACTTCATATACATGGACAACGCAGAGGAGTATTGAATTGCTGTTAGGGGCGTAACGAGGTTAGGTGGTGCCCTGGCCAAGAAGCAAGTTTCGGGATGCCGGGACGTCGATTGCACTGGGGGACAGTAAAAAAGTTGAGGGTAGTGGAAATTTATGAAAAACAAAAAAATTGTTACCAATTATGCTTGCTACTGTTCAACAACAATGCTGACCTCAAAAATAATAAAGGAAACTATAGAAAATTGTTTCAATTCGATCGTGATAAACCATAGAATTCCGATGATACTGTTATTAAAAAGACGCCTTTGCCCCCGTTGTCCCTCTTTTGAAAAGTCAGGGGGCAATGCCACCGCTTTCCGGCGTCCTGCTCACCGCTATCAGCAGTCACTGTCTCGAAGCATTACCTGCCAAGATGTCTGCGCTCAACAGTCACATGCGGCCGCGGCAAAATGCCTAATATCATCACTTGAAGTGAACGTTAGAAGATTTGTTGCCATGTTATTGTTTCACAATAAAGACCAACAGTAAAACAATCCGATCGCAAGTTTGGCAACCTGCCTCTGCAGGCAAAGCAGTGGAAATGAGTGAACTGCAAGCTCACCACTGCATGACACCAGAACAATGAACCTGGCTGTTGTGCAGTCTGAGTGTCGTACCGGCTAATAGGCTAAACTGTCATTGCAATAAATAAATCAATCAGTCGGAATTGAGCTGCTGACGTCAAGTTTTCCGTAAAACTTTGGTTCTTGTTTCCAACTTCCAGCTGGGAGGGGCAAATACCCGTTATGCACCCCCCCTGGTTTTTACGTACCACGAGTTCAAAACTGTTTGCTTGCGTTCAGTGTAAAAGCGCTCCCATAATGGTCATTGTTTTCGCATTTATATGTTCAGCAACAATCTTGACTTCAAAACTAATAAGATAAATTATAGGAAATCATTCTCAATTTTATGTGTGCGCGAATAGCTGCAGTAAATTTGTTTCAAGTCGAACTTGACAAATCATGAAGTTACTTATGAAATCTGTTATGTAAGGGCACCTGTGCCCCCGTTGCCACCCCTTTCAGAGGGCAGGGGGCGATGCCCCCGTAATGCAGCCCCGTTCCGGCGTCCCTGGTTGTGTGGTTTTGATCGTTTTGTAGCAACTGCAAACCCGTAGACAACTCACGCTGGCCATGAATAGACAAATTTGGCATGGCTAGCGAAATCTGCAACCGACAGAAAAATGCTTAGCTTAGTGGTTGTTAGATCATTCCGCTTGCATCATATAAATTTGAGCAAAAAAGCAATCTTCTTGTGAAATCTTTAACTTTTTTTCTGGTGACCGTGGTGTTGGCGAAGATTCGTGGTTTTAAATTGGTGATAGGCTGATTCTCATCTGTGTTTTCTGGCCTGGCTGGATAGAAGCAGATCCAAAAAATAAACCGTGTTTGGCACTTTTTATAGCCCACTATAAAAATGTGTTACTCGGGTGCTAGAAACATCGTTGGTATTCTTCCTTTTTTTGTTTGTGTGCATTGGCCAAGTGCATTGATTCTATATTACTGTTAGTACGTAAGTAGTTCCATGAGAGATTGCTGTCATATTTTACTTAATTTGCTTTTGCTGCGTTCACTACAAATCGATCATATTTTTTTTGCATAAGATTCTCGTGTAATGCAGAGGGATGCCCTAATCGCATTGCGATCATTGCGCAAATCGTGTACTGACTGAGCAGTAAACGAATTTCCGTTCCCATGCGTGAGTCACCACATCAACTGAAAATACATTTCCCGGACGAACGATTGCACGCCTCGTTGCCAGCCTGGTTAAATTTTGTGACACTCACTGGAGCGGTGCACTGGTACTTTAACTGTGGTGACGCATTTCCAACTTCAAGGATCACGAGTATTTTATAATATACGCGAAAACTGCAAGAGTTTTATGTGGCAAAGTTCAACCAATTTCTTCTGGTGCCTTAAAATTGACTGCATCACATTTTGCTTCCATTAATCGTATAAACGCATTGCACATATAAAACCTTATCCACAGAGAAAGAGAGTTTCACTTCTATTAACGAACTGTTCCCTTTTGTACTGTAAGTACTGTAGCTTCGCCCTGGGAGGTCTGTAGCCCAAATGACCCCTGGACCTTCGAACCCCTCATTTCCCAATACATTTTATGAATTGATCTACGTGGAACTCATCGCAGCACTATGCAACGGTGTTAAACATTATAGTAACCGTGTTGGCGCCATCCATGCGTATGTTCTTTGTCAGAGCCACATATCTACAGTATGTTGTGTTCCTTCAAAGTAAGCGTGCTAGCGCCACCTATGCATGTGCATTTTTATTACCGCCACGTATCTATGCCTGTTCTTTCATTTATCGGTGTGTTCCTTGTTAGTGCCATGTGTGTTTAAGTTCTACTCCGTTGCGTGTGGGTGTGAAGACAATAAACAATAAATTGTGCTAGGTGACTATAAACTAGTGTGCTTTCAGCTTTAAAGAAATGTTTTGCTTCATTTCTAAGTATGCAGGTTTATCAGAACACCTATGACTTCTTTACGCAGTTAGTTAATATATGATATCATTTGTGTTTAACTATCAGAAAATTCCATTATAAGTTTGAAGGGATAGGCATACCAGCACACCTTAATATTTATAAATTTCAGAGTGCTGGTGCGAAATTGAAAACCAACCCTAATAAATTTTCCTCAATTTGAGGTTAAGTAATAAAGTTTTCACTTCAAACAGCGAAAAACACTTTTCATCACGCCTCGGTGCAGCATGCACCCTTCAAGCACATATTTAAACTGTCAAAATGGTGGTTTCAGTGACCACAAACAATGTGACAAATGTCACAGAATAGTTTACTTGTTTGTCAAAACCATGTTCTGGCGGGTTTTGATTCAAACGGCTGACTCACAAAAAACATTAAAGGTGGAAATACAATGACAAGTGAAATGTTTGTTTGACAACCTTTGTTTGCTGAATTGCTGTAGCTGATAGCTGTAGACCGCAAACTCACACGGAATAATAACGTTCACCAAATTGCGTTTTTGTAAGCAGTTCTGGCATAAGGCTGTGCATCAGGACGTCGCGCTACTCTATTGTCTAAACCAGTTATGTCCAACCGAAATTGCTTGGTGAGACAAAAATTATGTCACTATCTTAACCAGAGCTGCGCATTGAATGACATATTAATGAGGGCAGCACACAGAATGACTTTCTTTTAACTTAGCAAATTAAGCTAATTTACTAGCGTTCGAATCCTAATTCTGCAATTGTGACGGCTATTAGGAATCTTGAATCACTCCGTAAATGTGATTTCATAGGCAAATCTAGTGCCAATGGAACAATGGTAGAAATCAGCCAACTAGTAAAAATCTTTGCACTAAGGTGTCAGTAGACATGGAATCTTCCAGAACGCAGTACAGACGTGATAAAGTGGGTCTAAGGACCACTTGCATCAATTCAAAAATGTCAAATTTAGGATCACTAAAATAAGGACAAGTTGTCAGTTTGTAGGCTACTTCTGCTGCTACGAAAACTTAAACTGGACCACGGGCAGGCGCGGAACGAGGTTAGATGGCGCCTGAGGCAAGAAGCAAGTTTGGCGCCCCCATGTTCGAACCTGAGCTCTTTCGGACACTGTATTGAAGAAATTACTTGTGACATTTTGGAACTTTTCGGCGCCCCCGCAACGATTCGTCGCCCCGTATTGACTCGGCACCCGGGGAATTGCGCCCCCCTTGCTCCCTCTCGTTACGCCCCTGACCACGGGTTGGACGTGGCTGGTCTAAACAAATCACTTTTTAAATTGCTCTAAGCCAGTGGTTCTCAGCCTTTTCTCTAAAGGGAGCCAAATCCAGACCCACGATATGGTTAGAGAGCCGCATCATAAATTTTTAACACAAGTCAATTGAAACCTTTTGTTTTGTTGCAGAACACAAACTATAGAGATATTATTGAAAGACTGCTGAGAGCCGCACAAGGGGTGCTTTGGAGCCGCATGCGGCTCTTGCTACCGCGGTTGAGAATCACTGATTTAACTCTTCTCAAAACTGTGTTTGTCTACTATAGATCAGTGTTCTTCAACAGGGGTTCGCGGAACCTTAGTGTTCCGCAAAACATGTAGTAAGGTTCCGTGAGTTTTGAGGGTTCCGTGAGGGTTCCTCGTTTTTTAGGGGAAATGATTTCTTGCTTCAGTATGTTGATGCGCCATTATACATTTTTTAGTTCACTGTGCCGTATTCAGACTCCAAGTAGGCCAGTTAGTTATACAAGAAGTTGAGTGCAGTTAAAAGCCGAAAAAGAAATATTGATAGCTGTTGCGTCACTTGTTCATTGTTGTGAAATTAAGAAGAACGTTATTGTTGCATCATTAGTTATACGATGTTGCCGGTGTTCATTTCACACAGTGCTCTCACTTTTAGGGATTTTGCCCTAGATTGGAACTTTTGAACCTTTTTAGGGATTTTCGGAAAAGTTTGAAAACATGTAACATGAATCATTTCAGTTTATTTTGCAAATCATGTTTGGTTCTATTTTTAACACTTATCATGGCGCTCCGATTTTATGCAGCACCACCACAGATTTAGGGATTTTTTTATGTAAAATAGGGAATTTTTAGCACTGTTCTTGCGATTTTTGGAGCTGCATTTGTGAGATCCCTGAGTTTACAGTAGAGTAGACTGCGTAGCCTAGAGAGTAGACCACAGACTAGAGCTGCTCTTCAGGCTTTGTGAGAATAAAGTTAAAACAGTGTGGAACCCAAGATTGTAAAAGAAATGCAAGAACAACCGAGTCAGTAAATTTCTTATTTTTTAACTTCTGTAATAACTGTTTATTTGTTGAAGTGTCTAATAACGAAATGTTTGATTTCTTACAAGTTATTCGTGTTTTTTAAATTTTATTACTGGGGGTTCCGTGACAAAGGCGAAAGTTTATCAGGGGTTCCACGATGACAAAAAGGTTGAAGAGCATTGCTATAGATGCAATCTTAATTCGGCGTAGAACTTAAAAATCACAGACCTAACAGATCAGCTGGCACGCATGTACTCAGTGCCGAATTTACCAAAAGGCTATATAGGCTTGAGCCTAGGGCCTCAAGATCCAAGGGGCCTCCAGGAAACTGTGGTACGCATAGCGTCAATTTCCTCTAAATGATCGGTTCAATAAATATTCATCAAAATTTTATGTTATAATTATTGATGAAATTTAGTTTTATTCACCTAATCAGATTCTGTGTTGATAAC
>Ga0210059_1006539_pt1 | contig 18668 bp, 8 predicted proteins | sample Ectturendosymbi2_FD_188042 | JGI IMG/M metagenome (GOLD analysis project Ga0210059, IMG submission 188042) | Ecteinascidia turbinata endosymbiont from Florida, USA - Sample 2 (SPAdes) (version 2) | ecosystem: Host-associated > Tunicates > Ascidians > Unclassified | place: Key West, Florida... | reverse complement strand
TTGCCTCTCCTAGGCATTCTACAATTGGGTTCGAACCGTTCGTGTTTGTATTGTGTACTACGAAAAATACAACAATTTTAATCGCGAATAAATGATGGCACATGTGCAAGCAATCTGTTATAAGTAGGCATACCATACGTCCCGTTTTAGCCGGTTTAATCCCGGTTTAAAGGCTTTGTCCCGGTCAGTCAACCAAAAAGTTCCGGTTAGGCATTCAGTCAGCCAGCATAGTCATACATACCTGGTGCATCAGCTCTCGTTGAGATAATTTTTATATTGTGAATAGCAAAGCTGTAACAGCATGTGAAAACCCTTATTACCTGTGAAATTAATACTGACTTTGCCTGCTTTGATTTTTACGAGAAAATAAAATCGAATAAAGATATCTTGCATAAAATATTGTTTATAGAAAAGTATAATTGGGCGAATGTGTAAATTTACAAATGCTTGAGCATTCTTTTGCTTCTTAGTAAAATGCATTATTTTAGTTTTTCTTGGCGTCTTTACAATAGGAATCCGAAATAGCTGCATGCTCCAAATAAGATATGAACCACTTTTATCTGATAAGGCTCGTTGTTCTCAAGCGTCCCGGTTTTCAATCACAAAAAATGGTATGCCTAGTCATAAGGTAAGCTACAGAAATCGTATTTGTAATGTCACACAGGCCCGTAACTACGGGGGGGCGCAGGGGGGGCGAAGCCCCCACTAAAATTTTTTCGTCCCCCCCTGGAAAAATGTATTGGTCATGGTTTAAAGCTATTGGAAACAGTTTAAAAAATTTGAGCCCCTCTCAGCAAACGCTTCGTCCCTCCTAGTGTTCCAAGCTGGTTACGGGTCTGATGTCATATATTGCCTACTCAACTGGCATTTAGCATGTCCAACGAACAGCACAAGACCTGAAATTTGTGATGTCATATAGGAAAGTCATAAAGTACTAAGTCTAAGTCAGTCATAAGGACCATTACCAAAAAAATTTTTAAATGACTTAAAAAGTCGACCAGATGCTGAAATACGCAATGATGTGCCCGACAGAGATGATTGGATAGTGTTTTTTACTATCCGATCCTCAGTGGTGTGTTTAAGGGGAGGCGAGCGAAGCACTTGCTTCGCCCCCCTTGAGGTGTTATGAGCATAAATTTTCCTCATTTTTGGTGAAAAACTTATTATCCACTTATATAATGTGCTACAACGCAGATCATACGCAAGTACTCTGCTCTCAAAGGGCCCCCCTACAGAAACTGTAATATACAGGTATTTTGCTTTCAAAGGGGCCACAAACAGCAACCGCAATTTGAAGGTAATCTTATTTCAAAGGGGCCCCCAACAACAATTGTATTGTGTACGTACTCTGCTTTTAAACTTCATTGAAGGGGCCCCTAAAAGAAACTAAGAAACTGTAGAGTGTAAGTACTCTACTTTCAAAGGGGCCACCAACAGCAACTGTAATCTATAAGTACCTTGCTTTCAAAGCGGCCTCCATCAACAATTGTAACGTGTAACCACCTTGCTTTCAAAGGGACCCCAACAGCAACTTTAATGTGTAAGTACCTTGCTTTCAAAGGGGCCACCAACAGCAATTGTAATGTGTAAGTACTACGCTTTTAAAGTGGCCCCCAACAGCAACTGTAATGTAAAATTCCTTGCTTTCAAAGACGCTGCCAACAGCAACTTTAATGTATAAGTACTATGCTTTCACAGGGGCCCCCAATGTAAGTAGGGGTGATGTGGGATTTTTGACCAGGGTGGGCTCAATGACCGAAGGCTATTTCTCGCCACCTAGTGAACGTGTGTTCTTGTGGTTTTGGTAGTGAAATTGAAATTGCCTTTTTGTCACCCGTATGTGCTTCAGAGGATTTATACCTGTTAACTAAATTTTTATGACCAAATTTAATTTTGAAGGAAGAAAGTAAAATTTTGGTGCCTTGTTTTTTGTTTTTGCAAATGACAGGTAGCTTGTTTCGAAAGATTTTTTGCAAATGTGATATGCTCAAGGAAAGAGTTTTGAAACTGCAAGAAGTTGAAAATTGATACTGCGCACTTTTTTGGTATGACACGTGATGCAAAAATGGGGTCGGAAGGGTCCTTTGAACCATGCGAGAACGGGACCAATGATTTGGTGGTTCAAAGGTCCCTTAGCATATTGTTAATGTCTTCAGCATAGACATGCCTACTTTCAAAATCAGTAAAAGCAAAAAACGATTTTTTTATCAAGAAGGCCTGAATAAGGCGTTGAGCGATGTAATGGAGCATCATATTGGCCTGCGAAAATTTTCCAAATAATCTTACGTCGATATAGGTCCAAAAAGCCAAAATATGAGATCGTGGTTTTGTGAGAAAACATTTGGTGGCTGCGAGACAGGTGCATTGTTAAACGTATAAATAGACTTTTGCTGATATTCGCCATCCATTTCCCAAGTTATACGATGCATCTTAGTGCGGTATATACGAAGCAATCATTTAAGCACAGTAATACGGCACGTCTAATCGGAAGTTTTCACGAACAGTCGAAGACAAGCTAAAGATATGTGTAAAACTGTGAGGCGTCAGCTATCCGTATCTAACGATGCGAGCGATGTTATAAACTCAGTACGTTGAAGCCAGTGACACAGCAAATGATTACTCCTTAATAGAGCCGGAAATTGCTTGTGTATTGAGCGGATCTTCGGACCAAATTATTGAGGCAGGTTGTTACTGCATTGTACATGTTTATTCCAGTTATGGAAAGTTCAAAATGCTTGTGGTATTGGTGCTAACCGGACCTAATGATGATGATGACTTTTAAGTCAAATTTATGAAAAGATTTAACAAACTTGGAAACTGCTTATCCAGACAGGGAAGTTTGTCTCTGACAGAAGATCGGAAATGGTTAGTGTGCTATCAGAGCCATCATCTAATGTAGCCAACTGAGCGCCTTTCTGATTGTTTCGAGATTTGATGCTGATTTATCTCAGTATGGAATTTAAAGGTGCTTGAGACTGAGAAACAGTTGCACCTTGTGGCAACCAACCCAGGGTGACAGTCCAGTTTGTATATCTGCAGTTCCATCGTAGCCCGCTTCCTTTCGTTACTTACATTCTTTCGTTGCTAATCGTTACATTGTATAAATTGCGTTGCAACGAAAAATCCTGCAGTACGCTATGTTGAAAGCTCTGTTTTTGGAAGAATTCGCTGTATTGGACTTGAATATAACAGGTTTCTCAGAGGTGGTTCAAAGATCCCACACAGGTGGTTCATTGAAAGACGCTGCCAACAGTGGGACCAATGAGCCAAAAAAATTTTTTTTTCGCATGAAATTTTCAGCCATTTCTTGATATTAAATCCTACTGATTTTTTGTATGTGGATAGTGGAACAGAGGATTGTTATTCATGCTAAATCTTAGAAGTTTGCTAGCTAAACTTTGCGACTTATGACCTGAAAAGCAAAAAATGACTCATTGTTCCCACATCTCTCCTACCTTGCTTTCATGGAGGCTGCCAACAGCAATTGTATTGTGAAAGTACTATTCTTTCAAAGGGGCCCCCAACAGCAGTTGTAATGTGTAAGTACCTCGTTTTCAAAGGGGCCACCAACAACAACTGCAATGGACAAGTACTATGCTTTCAAAGGGGCCTCACCACCAACTTCAATGTGCAAATGCAAATAAAGAACAGCTTCAAGCCAACTTCGACACCTAAAAATTTATGGGTCAAAATTTCTTCCAAAACGTTTTGAAAAGACCCTATCAAATAAGACCAAATATTTATACCAAATGATTTTTAGAGATTGGAGTGTTTGGTTTATTGATAATTTTATGAAAATACTGCAGTTGAACAGAAAGTATCTAAGTGGAGCAACAAACAGAAGGTAAAAGCATAAAGGCTGATGAAAAATGCAAAGGTCTCCTGGACAGATTTGTTGTTGCAGCGCTTGGAACTAATGATCCTGCAGAGGAGAGTGCAGCTTCAAGCACCCAAGTTGTTAATAGTAGCTATGTCTGTCCAGTGCATAACGAGTTTGATGTGTCATACACAAAACCTCAAGTTTTGTAAAAATAAAGTTGATAAATGCATGCTTTAGATTAGGGGTTCTTAACCTTTTTTCTCCAATTCCCCACTTTTAGTGGACCAACTCTCCATTTCCCACCACAGCATCGGTCTTTGACAAAATCGATTTTAACCCATGAAGTGTTTAGTACGTAAATGACTTACAATACCTCATATATTGGTTGTTTTTGTGTTTAAAACAGTCTGTAAATGGTTGTGATTTGTAAAGTAAGTCAACATTTGGATGTGATGTGTTAAATTTTGAAGCAGTGGTTCTACTGTCCTACCGGTTATTCCCCACTTGGCAACTCCGCCATTCCCCACAGGTTAAGAACCACTTAAGTTCAGAACATTCATATTTTTATCGAAGGATTTCTTTTTCATGTCTCTGAAATGGAAAGGTTAGACAAATTTCTGATTTCTTGTGTTGTTGTACCTTAGTTAACTATTCCATCGGAAAATAAGACAACATGCAATTGTTATAGTAGTGGGCGTGCTACATCTTTTAATTTACAGAACGTTTTTTCTTAGTTTACTAAGTAATTTTGTATTATTGCTGTTGTACTGCAAAACTGCTAGTAAGCAAGGCTACATTCATGCTTCTTATCAGGTAGCAGAAATGGCATTTTTTGAGTATTATGAGTAAGCTAGTCATTTTTTCTGTAGATATTTCAGGTATTTTATGTGGTTTGAATTTAGTCCATGCTTGAAGCCACAGATTATTTGAAGCTTGACTAGTAAGTCGTTGGTTTACGGTAGACTTGCTAGATGATGTCAACATTTTTTTTCCAGCTCTATTTTAACCGTTCTTTCCTTAGCACAGATTTAATCACTTGTGTAGGCTACTTGCTAGAAATGTTTGTGATAAGGTATATGAGGAATTATTTCCTCCTTTTGCACATTTTTCGAACAACTAGCGTCAATGCAAGATGAGGGCAGTCTTGACTCATCCACCCTCATAGCTTTCCAAAACAAGTGTCAGGTTGGATGCTTTTGTATGCTAAGGATGAAATTTAAAATAATTTTAGTGTTTTAAATCTTCGTTGCTGTTTATGGTTTCATGTATTCCTATAAAGACATGAATGCGAACAAATTCAGGATACCAACTACCAAGCATTTCATCAAACGAGAAAGTGTGAAACTTTCAAAGGGATAAACTTTCTAGTTTGTTGATGGTGAATGCAGAAAAATGGGGCTTGAAAATAAAGCAGTGGAGGCGATGCAAACTTGCTATTGCCCAACTTTTATTTGTTGCCAGCTTTGACATCCCACCTTTCAGTGTTTTCAAAGTTTTGTATCTGCTTAGGTTATGCGGCATGACAGGCTTGCTGTTTATAAGCATTAGGTAGTGTCTCTTGTGCTTTTTGAGGCAAAGGCTGTGCTGGGACTATTTTGCCTTCAGTTGAGCACAATTGGTTGAAGTAGTCATGTGACAAGTACGATATGCAAAGAGACAATTGATTGGGGTTTAAGATTTATGGTTAGGGTTTACGGCAGGGGTGGGCAATTAATTTTGTTCTGGGGCCACTTTGAGAAGGCCGGGTTAACGGAGGGGCGTACCTTCTTATGGAAGTAAAAGCAAGTCTTGATTTATAGCCTCAGCCCTAGCATTTACTGTGAGAAGTTGGAGGAAATTTCAGATTTAACGATTTTCCTGAGTGCTTGTGCGGGCCACTAAAAATGCTGTGGCGGGCCACATTTGGCCCACGGGCCACTATTTGCCACCCCTGGTTACAGTCATGACTTATGATCAAGGTTTAGGTTCAGGTTGTTTTAGGTTTAGGGGTTCAGGGTTTAGAGTTAGGGTATAACCCACAGTTAACTTAATGCAAACAAGAAACCACTAACTGCTTGCCAACCCTGAAAGTATGACAACACTTGTCCACGCATGTGGGACTGAGCTGTTCCAGATGCCATGGTCAGATAAGCAGGACATGGGTTCCAAACTTGTCATGTGACTACTTCAACCAATCGTGTTCATCTGAAAGCAAAATAACCACAGCAGTTATTTTGCCTCATGAGGCAAAATAGACACAGCACAAAAATGTATGTTGTGCATCACAATACACTTTTGGATAGATTTCAGATACGGATAGTACGATTTCAACCAAAACAGGAATCGAATCGGATACGGATATCATTTTTCAAAAACAGGATAGAATCAGATAGTAAAAAAATACTATCCTATCATCTCTGGTATGCTGTGTGTGTGTTCATGTTATGCGCTGGTTGTGCTGTGGACTGAACGATCTGTGGTGGTGCAGTTTGGTAGTGTTCGTTTTTAGTGTGCAAAGAACAGGCCAAACGTTTTTAGGAAGCTACTAGGTTCTCTGAAACTGAATCACTGAGAGTACAATCTAGACTAGTTCGCATTCAATAGTACTGTACAATTCATGATTTGGTTGAGGACGTGGGGACGAGCCTATAAAACTGCTGTCCAACCAGTACAAGTGCTGCAAAACCGACAAGACCCGAATGATTTTTTGATGTCTGTTGTTGCCAATTATGTCTTTACTTGTTTTTACTTACAGCAAATCGGAGATGAGCGGAGTCACATTTTTCAGACTCCGACACCACTCCTGCTCCACGCTTTGAGACTCCTGCTCCGGATGCGACTCCAAAAAATTTTGAAACATCAACTCCGACTCCTGTTAACACTCTGAAAACTTCCAAGTAACTCATATTAAAAAGATACTGTCTATTTTGCTTCATGACGCAAAATATATGTCATGGCTATTTTGCCTTTAATAGAACACAAATGGTTGAAATGGTCACATGACTAGCACAATACAGAGAGACGCAACACATTGAGGTCTAAAGTAATGCTTAGCCTATTCATTAGTACACATCGTACACAAACAGTCACTAAAAGCTTGCCCACGAATTACTAAAAGCTGGCCCACATTTGAAGTAGACATTACGGTCAGCTATGTAGGTCATTCATTCCCAACTTGTCATGTGATCACTTCAGACAAGTGTGTGCAGCTACTGACAAAACAACTTCAAAACTGTTTTTGTCTCATGACGCAAAATAGACGCTGCTTATCAAATATACACCTTAGAAGTATAGGTTCTACTGTATTAAATTACAAAGTGGCAACCATTGAAACACTAGTTTTAGTTAAGTAGTTCAAGCTTCAATGATTTACCAGATAGATGATAAGTAGGCCTATTTCAAGTGAGCGTTCATTTTCAATTTTTACAAAAGAATCATTCATTTTCAATCTCAGAGGTCAAGAGCTGATCACCTGTTCACAAATATTGAATCGTACTTTAGCCATGTACTCAGATAAAACTCTGAATTATGACTGTGCTAAACTTAGCCATTAACATGAATGTGCAAGCAAATCGTACAAAAAAATTAACAAGATGAAAATTTACATTACACATAAATTAGGCTACAATCCCTTTCAAATTTATCATAGGCAATAGCGATGCAAAACAATAGGTTATCTTTAAGGGTGCAACTATCAGGGCAAACATCCATTGTTCAGTATGGCTCCAAAATGTGAGCACAGGTTGGCCTATGCAAGCGGTGGCTAGACTAGAAATCTGCACAATGCGAATAGGCCTAAACATTATTGTACTATTGCACATTACTTACAGTACTTCTAACATCATCGTCAAATCCTGTCACTAGCTAGGCCTACATTACAGTGTATAGGTCATTTCGGCACACTTTTACCTCTCTGTAATCTGTTTTTTTAACCATTGTTTTTTGTCATGTGTCATGTATTATTGCCCACATCATTAGACCAACATTCCCATAGTTAAGTTACGGCATGGATTCCAAATCCCCGAACTGCATTGTCACTTACTACACACAGTATTTTGCATAGGGCATAACTTTGAAACCAAAAACCATCATTAGTGGTGAAATGATCGACGCTCATTAGTGGTGAAATGCTCGGTGCTCCCACCCAGTGTCACACTTTTGTGTTATATGAAGACACTGGTCAGAAAACACGTCTCAGTTAATTCCACTCTGGTCGACAACAACCAACATTTCCGAAATTAGGCCACTTACAATTTGATTGGCTCCTGCACAGACCTTCATGTTGACTTCGGCTCCTGCTCCGGCTCGAACCTAAAATATTGACTCCGGCTTCTGCTCCAGCCCAAAATGCAAATTCTGTCCGGAGTCCACTCCGGCTCCGTGATCATCTCTCCTGCAAATACAACAATTTGTTTGGTTGCACCACAAAAACATGTAAATATCATGAAGACTCCGTGCTGTAGCAAAAATTAGTCGTAACTGATGACTGATATAAAAAATATTTGTCGTACTATGGAATGTGTCTTCATCCACTCCTTCGTGCAGATAGAAGGCAAAATAGCTCCAGCAATGTCTGTATTGTCTCATGAGGCGAAATGGACACTGCCATTAAATGGCCCAAGTACAGGCCAGAATTTAGATAGGGGTTGCGGGTATGGGTTAGATTACATGTTTGTTATGATGGGTATGGGTCGGTCCAGGTCATAAAAATGTGAGCCCTACGAGATAGGTCTACTGTGATAATGTGGATTGATCATGCCTATCGGTTCAGTGCCGCATTTCAGCTAATTTGATCCAAACCAGAGATAAGTATTGGTCTGGACTTGGATTGGACTGGATCCAGACTATAGCAAATTTTGCTGAATTTTGGATGGGAACCGGACTATAAATCTCTTTAAAATTTAGAATCAGGACAGAAGATGAGCATTGGACTGGTCTTGGATTGGATTGGATTTGGTGTCAAGCGAAATGTCTGACCTCTGCGAAATTTCAGACTTAATATTGTTTGTCAGTTATTTTGCTTCTCACAGTAAAGGAATGCAAAGGAATAAAGTTTGGCGTTTGCTTTTTTGATGTGTGTTGCGTAAATTAAAACTTTTTGGTTAGATACCAGAGAGCCACAACAAGCTGCAGTGCGGGAATAGCTATAACCACTGAAAAATATTGGACTTAGTCTTAGACCTCAGTTATTTTTCTTTTTGTAACCCTAACCAAACCCCAACACATTTACCTTAATACTAAATCCTGAGCCCTAACCATCAATTTTCTCAACGTATTTGATATGTAGAATATTACTTTGTGCATGCGCACATAGCGTGAAGTCAGCAAATTCGCAAGTCAGAAATTTTCGCTTGACACCGGTCTATAGAAATTTTGTTGCATTTGGTTTGCTTTCGGACTGTCAAACTCGTTGTAATTTTAAATCTGGGCGGAGTTGGACATAGTTAATAGATAAGAAATGTGGCATTTTTGTTGTGAAAGGACTGGATTTTTCAATTTTTTTGGACTTCATTTGGACTTGGATTGTGGTTGGACATGGACTGAGTTTTAACAAACAGGATTGGAGCTGGATCGCAAACTATGACAATCCGCTCATCTCTGATCAGGACCTGATTTGGAGTAACGTAATGGGAAAGAAATGGGGCTGTTTTGCTTTGAAGAGACTGCATTTTGCAAATGTTTTGGACTTGGACTTTTCATTTGAAAAAACTTTTGGTCTGTTGTTGGACTTGGACTGAGTTTTCAAATATCAGGACTGGATCTTTATCGCAAATAAGACATTTCGCTCATCTCTGATGGAAACACGCTATCCGTAGCATGTCATGTCTTTTCACGGTCATTGGCATAACTTATATTCATGCGGAATCAAATGGGGGGCCAACTGCTTGTTCAATGTTGGCACCGGCACCGGAGTGGATTTGGAATTAAAATTTGCAAGATAATAGATGCGGACTCAAGAAAATCAGTCTGCACATCTGTGTTGGAGACCGAGACCAAGTTTTGAAGCTGCGTCTCTGATTTGGTATCAACAATAATCCAGGGGCGGATCAAATATTACTGAAATCGTCCCCCGCCAGTAAGGTTAGGCGGGGGGCGATTTCAGTAATATTTGGTAGTCATGTTGCATTACGGGTTCCCTACAGTAAGAGAGATAAAGTATAGCCTACTTCGCTACATTCCACGGCTGTACAAAACAATGGACAAAAATGGCCTTACATCGCGAATGCTGTTTTCCAAATTGTACAAAATCATGGTGAGTAAAGTTACTTTCCTTGGTTTTAGGGGGATTGAGGCAATCGCCCCACTGCCCATCCGACCCTGCAATAATCTGTCCTTACTTAGCATCCTTGCACTCTTGCTATGTGGTGTGTGCGACATGAATATCTCGTCTTGGTTAGACTCGTGATTCAGGTGGACAGCGAACGCGAATCAAGTGCTCTGGCTATGTCAATTTGATTTTCCCCAATGTGCCCTTCAATCAAGTCGACAGTTGGTGGAAGAGCTGTCAATTTCAGTGTTTGCAAGTTATAGAACATTGTTTTTTCTTTCGAAGCTCAAAGTAAACCTCTTATTTGCCCGAATCCAACTCGAGTCATATTTAATTCAACCTTCCGAAAATCACGTCCCTACAGACTGACTAGTAGTGTGTTTTAAATGTGTAGCCTAGAGCCCATTATTCGCTTGTGCTGTATACCGTACCTGGTAATTTGCTTGTCTGATTTGCTATATTACACTCTGTAACTGAGATTTCATTGGATTTGATGCTGATAATGCTTACCTTGAAGTATTCGAAGAGTCCAGTCAATGACATCTAACGTGTTATATGTTATTGGTCCAGTATTGTAGTGCCAAAGATAGAGCATAAGTTAGCTTGAGTTTGTTTCCAAGGTATTTATTGGAAGTGTCTATTTTGCCTCATGAGGCATACATTCTGCTGGGGCTATTTTGTCTTTAGCAGAACGCAATATATATAATTTTGGATTTAAACAGGATTTGGATTTGAAACTGTGAGTTTATCCTATTTGGAATGGATTTTGAAATGAAGTTGGTGGAATCTAATTGGATTTGAAAAACCTAAATCCGTTCATCTCTATCCTTGGCCACCTCTGCTAGGCAGTAATAGTTTTGAACAGGTCGGTGATTTTTGCAATACTAATCCAGTCCAATATTTTTATTGTGTAATCGATTCCGATCCTATTCCAGTAGTTCTGTCCAATTATTTGATCCAAACCGGTTTATATCCGAAATTACCCTCTGACTGGACATTTGACTGCAGTGATTAACCCAGTTTGGATATCCATATCTGAACCGGAATAGTTTTTTTTTGCAGAATCCTGTCAGAGTCGACTCCAGCACTATGATGTCAAGCAGAATTTCTGACTTGGCGAAATTTCTGACTTCACGACATGTGCACACGCACAGAGTAATATTCTACATATCAAATACACTGAGACAATTGAAGACTAGGGCTTCGTGTTTAATGTTCAGGTAAGTATGTCAAGTTAGGGTTGAGATTAGGGTTAGAAAACCAAATATAATTGAAGTCTAACACTAAGTCCAATATTTTGCAATGCTTATAGTTATTCACGTACTGTAGCTTGTTGTGGGTAGGCTATCTTACTTCTAACCAAAATCTTTTAATTTGCACAAAACACATCAAAAAAGTAATCAACAAACTGAGTTGCATTTCTCTGAGAAGCAAAATAGCTGAGAAACCATAATAAGTCAGAAATTTCGCTTGACACCGGATCCATGAACACCTCTACTACTGACGTGTGGTAGTGTTGAACGAACCAGTGTTTTTTGCAATCCTAATCCAGTCCAATATTTTCATTGTGAAATTCAGTCCGGTGCTAATCCGGTAGTTCTCTCCAAACATTTGATCTAATCCGGTTTGCATCTGAAAAAACTCTGAATAAGCATTTGACTGCAGTGATCAACGCACTTTGGATGTCCACATCTGATCTGGTAGAGTTTTTTCGAAATCCAGTTCGATCCGAATCCAGTTCTGAATTGCGGAATCCGGTTGGATTGCGATCCTGAAACCGGATCATGTTCAACACTGTATGGTTCTGGTTTGACTCGGACAAATGACCATGTAACGCATGAGTGGAAACAGACGCCGGTAGTAGCTGTGATTGGCCTTACAACTATAGTCCATGGACCTCAACGTCACGAGTCGATGAAGTACAATAAGCCACCGATGTGGACTTTGCTGTGAAGGTCAACGCAGAATGCATGGTACGTGATTTGCGTGACTTTCGAAGCGAAAAAGAGGCGTGCGCATTCAGTGTAGCAAATGGTTTACTTGGACAATTGTATCAGTTGTGAAGCCTATATGATTTAGAACAATAAGTAGATGCATGATTTTCAGCAACTAAGGTGCAATCCAATAGAGTGTGTTCCCACTTTATTTAGCCTAGTAGCCTTCATCATGTAGCAGAAAACTCCGTTGTTATTTGTTAACCACTGCTTCTGATATAATGTGGTTAGGTTGCATTAATTTACAGTAAGTTAGAGTTACGCTGTAGACCCGATACAACGCGATCCAATATAACACACAATCAGATATAACGTTGTTTGAGTATGGATCCTGATTTCATAACTGATTTGCTGCGATGCTACCGATATAGATCATATTGAGGAAGATGATGACCTACCACCACCTCCACCAAACTACGTGAAGCCATAGCAGCAATCGATACAGCCTTGCAGTGGCTAGCAGAGATGATCGGATAGTGGATTTTCACTATCCGATCCTATCCTGTTTTTGAAAAATGATATCCGTTTCCGATACGAATCCTGTATTGGTTGAAATCATACTATCCGTATCCGAAAACTATCCGGAAGTGTATTGCGATGCACAACATACATTTTGGTGCTGTGTCTATTTTGCCTCACGAGGCAAAATAACTACTGGAGCTATTTTGCCTTTCGCTAAACACGATTGGTTGAAGTAGTCACACGACAAGTTTGGAATGCATGTCCTGCTAAGTTGACCATGACATCTGTAAAAGTTCACTCCCATGCATGGATGATGGTTGTCATGGTTTCAGGGTTGGCAAGCAGTTACCAGCTTCTTGTTTGCATCAAGTGAACTGTAGGCTAAACCCTAACACTAAACATTGAACCCCTGAACCTAAAACTTGACCATAAACCCTGATCCTAAACACTAATCATAAACTCCAAAATCCCAACCAATTGTCTCTGCGTATTATGCTTGTCACATGACTACTTCAACCAATTGTGTTCAAATGAAGGCAAAATAGTCCCAGCACATATTTTGCCTCGCAGCAGACTAGACACTTGAATGCGTTGTATCACTTTGGGCCCTGTCAGGCTTATAAACGTAAAGTTTGATATAACTTGCAAGTTTGACATATTGCATAACTTAAGTGCTTTTCCGAGTCAGTTGCAATAAACAGCAAGCTGAAGTTTTGCCACACAGTCCAGTCGCCACGGGGGGCTTTGGTGGGCTTAGCCCCTCCGAAACAAAGCTCCAAGCCCTCCTCCCTAACTGAAATATGTAACACTATAAAACAGTGATGTTTGTTCAAATTTCAGAATGTCAAGCCCCACTGCACAAATGTAAAGCTCCCCTATACATAGAAGACTTTCTGGTGACGGTTTTGTTGCCATACCAAGCTTTTCATTGGCCATTTTTTGGTAACAATGGTTAGATTGTAACACCATCCATGAGTTCACATTCAAGTTTTTATGTGCACATTTCACATTTTCACAAGTAATTATTTCACATTCAAGTAATTATACCCATTGTTACACTTTAACCAAACCTAACTACATAGCAATGCTATTCTACAAACCAAAACAGCATTCAAAAAATACACTGGCTTAAAATTTGTCATCTATATTGAAATGACTGACTAAAAATTCAGTCTAACAAATCAAAGTCACAAAACAACAATTTTGCATATATGTTTAAAAAAGCTATCTGGCCTGTTAGGCTATCATCCAACAACCAGTCAATGCAGGCTCACGTAGACTAGGTGTGAAGAGCGCAAGGCCTGGTGTAGACCACAGAACACATTGAAAGGACTAGAGTGCTCTAGCTAGTCTAGACTACAAATCACGGTAGGCCTACACTAGCTAGCCTTAGTCCAGGTACGCAGTAAACAACGTCCTTAATGTACATTGAAAGTGCCCTATCTTGCCACACCACGAAAAGATTCAAGCTGACAAACTTGGCATAACTTTACGGTTCAGAGATTACATCATAGACAGACTTGGAGTCATGGCGCAGAAGGCTGAAGAGATGCTTCTGAAGATAATAAATGAATGATTGTGCAATGTGCAACTTTTTCCAAACGTTTGAAACCTCGAAATATCGATGAAGGCGTTTCGGATATCCGTTTCCGGTTCCCGTTCGAAAGCAGTTTTTGGATATCCTTATCCGGTTGCAAACTCACTATCCTGCCGGATATCCAGCCGACAAACCGGATAGTGATCATCTCTGCTGTACACCTGGTCCTCTACTACCCTGCGACTGATCCATAAGCAGTGCTTCTCTTTGGAAGGTATTGCCCTCCAGACATCTTACCCAGTACGATAGACCCTCAAGTATAATACTCTACGCCAGTGTTTCCCAACCTTTTTAGGCTTGCGGCACCCTACAGAAAAGAATAACAATTTACGGCACCCATAGCAATTTGCTTTGAGGTTTGATGACAGTTTGAAAATGTATTTTTAATGATATGGTAAAAAAAACGTGTTAGCCCGCGGCACCCCTGGGCACTGTAAATAGCACCCCAGGGTGCTGCGGAACCCCGGTTGGGAACCACTGCTCTACGCACACCCACTCATCACTGATCAATAGACTGAAACCGTGGTGCGGTTCCTTGAGAATTATGTTCAATGTAATATGCTATAGAGGTGACCGGCGTCACTTTTTCAGACCCAACTCCGCTCCTGTTCCAAACATTATGAATCCACGTCCGGGAGCGGAACGTTTTCAAATTTGAGAATCCGACTCCTGTTCAGACTCCGGCTAGTATCATCAATCCAACCGAAATTTACCTATATTTTCACTTAAGAAATGACTACGCAGACTCCAGAGATGAGCACGGATCAGGACTGGATCGGACTGTAATTTTTTTTAAATTTGGCGGATCCGGACTGGATCGGACTGAGAAAATCTTTGTTGTTTCAATGTGATTATTTTAAACATATCAAAATTTCAGTTGTCATTAGATTTTACAGATTTACAAAATGGTAATGTAGGCCTATACTTTGCCATCAATGGCAAAAGCTCTGCTGAGACTATTTTGCAGTTTGAACTGTATCCACCTTTGTCCACATACAGTATAACGCTGAGTTGCAGCAACGTGAATATAGTTAAATGGTTAGTGTTGTTGCGATCAGAAAGCCCTAGCGGCAAGTTCGCAAAGCTTCACACTGTGGCAGCAATCAACAATAGAGATAATGCGCCGCAATCACTCTATTATTGCTTGTTCGTGCCACATGTGTATGGGTGTTATTCTTCACGCACATCCCGTTCGCGGTGAATCCGACATTTAACGCAACGCCAACGGAGAGGTTGCAACAGTGCCTAAGCCTGCTGTGCGAGTGTGCAATAGGATTACCTGGCAGTAGCACAGTTAATAATTTTGTTTGGGAAGGGACAGTCAGTGATGTAGTCGGTCAATGGCGTCGTCTTGAGTCTGACTGTTACTTCCGTTTATTTTCCACCAGCTGAAAATTGATACAAAGCATAAGCAAAAATCTGAGCAAGTTTGTTTTGGGGGAGGCCGTGGCCTCTTAGGTCTCATTCTGGCAGCACCACTGTTACCTGGCAAAATGATAGTCTACTTTTTCATTCAAAATTGTTTTAAATGTGATTATGACCATTCGAGTGCTGTTGCGTTCGGCAGTGCACGAATAACTATGTTATGTAAGAATGTGCTGTATTTGTAAATTAGATATTTGATTGCAGTAGCTATCTTGGGAGTTATTCTTGTTTGCAATGAGTCGTGGTGTGGAGTCATTTGTACACGACACGGGTCTCCCTCACTGTTGCTACCATGTGCATGAATATAAGTGTTTTTGTCAAAACCCTTTAAGTAACACAAAGCCACTATATTGGCCCAAATTTGGCCAGTCATAACTTGCCGACCAATAGAGCCAGGGAGCTGATCAAACCCTCTACGGATTCAAAAAGTCTTCGACTTGAGATCGAAAAAAAATTTTTTTCGGCTTGGCTTTTGGGTTCTTTGTGTGTTACGTCACAATGAGAGAATGTTTGTGCATTTTTGGTGCCTTTGCCTGGCCCTGGGTGCCAGCCCAATGCAAACTTTGGAAGCAGGAGTCGGAGTCCAAAACTTTAAAATCTTTCAGAGTCGGAGTATATTCTGCCAAAGCAAGAGCGGAGTCGGAGTAAAAAATTTCAGACTCCGTCCACCTCCGAAAACCACAAGAACACACGTTCACTAGGTGGCGAGAAATAGCCTATGGTCATTGAGCCACCGTGGTCAATGATACCACATCTCCCAACTGCTACTACTGTACTACTATCCGTATAAGAACGGCTCAGATACTACTGTATTGTATCGTGTAGAGATAAGGATTGGCCTGGACTATAGAAAAAATTTTTAAAATTTAATTTGGATTCGGTTTGTAAATCTCTTCAAAATTTAGGATCTGGACCAGATTTGGATTGGGTTAATGGAAAATAAATGCAGCATTATTTTGTTGTGAAAAGGTTGAATTTTCAAATTTTCTGGATTCATTTGGACTAGGTTGCTAGATTTCAAAAATGTTTTGGACTGAGGTTGGACTAGGAGTGTGTTTTAAAAAATCAGGTCTAGCTCCGGATCAGAGGTGGCCGGAGTCACTTTTTCAGACTCCGGCTCCGCTCCTGTTCCAAAATTTTTGAATCCGGGTCCGGATGCGGGTCTGGCAATTTTTCGAATTTGACAATCCGACTTCTGTTTAGACTCCGGCTACAATTATCGATTCTGCCGTAATTTACCCATGTTTTTACTTAAGAAACGACCACACAGACTCCTGCTACTGACGAAATTGAGAAGTGACTCCGGGTCCGGCTTTTCCCAAAATTTTGACTCCGGGCCGGATCCGTGTTTGAAAGAAAAACGCAGAATTCAGCCGGAGTCGACTCCGGCTCTCTGGATCCGGTGTCAAGCGAAATTTCTGACCTGTTATTGTTTCTCAGTTATTTTCTTCTCAGAGTAACAGAATAAAGTTTGGCAATTACTCTTTTGATGTGTGTTGTGTTAATTGAAACATTTTGTTTAGATGCCAGGTACCCACAAGCTATAGTACGGGAATAACTTTCAACATTGAAAATTTTTCGGACTTCGTCGTTGACCTCAATTATTTTTCTTTTTTACACCCAAACCAAACCCTAACCTTGCACATTTAAACACGAATCCCCAGGCCTAAACATTAAGTTTTGCCAACGTATTTGATATGTAGAATAGTACTCTGTGCATGCGTACATGGAGTGAAGTCAGAAATTTCGCAAGTTAGATATTTCGCTTGACACTGGTCAGTGGTCACACCTCTGCTCTGGATCACAAACAGTGTTGCCACTGCTAGTTTTTTTCACTAGTTCTGTTTTTCTTATTGAAAATCTGGGGTTTTTTGAGTGTGGTCCAATTTTAGAAATGTGTGTTGTATTAGGCCTACTGTCTCTTCCATTCAATAATACTGTAGTTTCACAAGCGTAATTAAAATGTGCAGAGTCAGTAGCCAGTACAGATGAGTAGGGCTACTGGCTTATGGCTATATGTCTAGGCTTACACACAATTTGAAATTGTTTGAAATATAATGGTTTACATATTTTAAGCACTGACTAGGCGTAGGTGAGTAGGTCAGCGCGCTAATCTATCGTTGTTAGAGTTATGTCACTGGCTGCTTGTGCATTATTTTAGAATGCTTTTTAGGTTTTGTAAGATGCTGTGGTTGAGTATCTGTTCATTGCTTTACAGGAACAGGCGCATGTGACATGACATATGAATGTAAATTTTTGAATGTTAAATTAAAATTAATAGTCAAATTTAACATTGCAATGAATGCAATGGTTAGGGTGAAAAGAAAACTGTAAGACGTTGAACTTGAATGCATCATGTACATGTTTCAAATTGTGCATTTAAGTGAAAGTAAAAGAAAAAATTAAACGTTTTTTAAAAAAGATTTAACTAGTTTTTGTATGTTACTCTATACATTTGAATTTCTGCTAGCCTACTTTGTTCTTGTAAGTCAGTATGTTTAAAAATAGGAAGTGACTATGGATACGCCTGTCCTGATGCAATTTAAACAAAAGGGCCAGTTTGTCATTCAAATCAAACTGTGTTAGTCTCGTAGCGTAACGGTTATGCGTTGCGGCTACTATGCCAATGGTTTTTGGTTTGACTCTTACCTTTCTGACTTTCGTTTTGTTTTTTTTATTTATTTTTTTGCAGGCTTAGGTGTTACGTTTAGGGGTTAGTGTTAGGGCTACGGTGAAGGTTAGGTTTAGAGTTTATCTTTTACGTTTAGTTTGTTTCTACCAAGCCTACTGCACTCTTGTCGTGTGTTACTGTTACATGACAGGTGGCGTATTAATTTCAAGATGCACAGGCGTATCCGTAGCCACTGCCTTAAAAATAGACTTGAACTTATTAAAAATGATGCCAATAATGCATATTACTTTAATTTTTAGGCAGTGTCTATTTTGCTGCCAGGATGGTAGCAGCAAAAGGCATGGTAGAAAGGAAGTAAATACAACCAAAAGATAAACCTACAACCAAACCCTAACCTTAACCCTTTACGTCCCGCGCAAGCCACTATAGTGGCTGGCACTTTTTTGGCCATAACTCGCCAGCCGCTAGAGCTAGAGAGCTGTTCAAAGCCC
>Ga0210059_1006538_pt1 | contig 18668 bp, 12 predicted proteins | sample Ectturendosymbi2_FD_188042 | JGI IMG/M metagenome (GOLD analysis project Ga0210059, IMG submission 188042) | Ecteinascidia turbinata endosymbiont from Florida, USA - Sample 2 (SPAdes) (version 2) | ecosystem: Host-associated > Tunicates > Ascidians > Unclassified | place: Key West, Florida... | reverse complement strand
CTTTTTCTAGCAAAACTTTCAAGCAGTGGCGTTAACCAGAGTACCTGAAAATGAAGGTGAAAATCAAGACATTAGCTTGGAAACAACTTTCACACTCAGCCTGGCTGACCATACTGACATGTTTTTTTCAGTATTTTTTGTGTGTAGTCTCTGGTTTCTGCTTAATGTTCGGGTGAATGTTGTTTCTTGCCGAATCACTCTCTCTAGCTTAACTGTTTATGGAAATTGCTATCTTGCGTTGATGCTTGTATACTTTGGTTGAGTGGCCAGGGAATTTGAAATACTGTACAAGCTTTAAATAAATTCAATTTTGATTTTAGACATGATTCAATTTAACGTTTAATAGTATAAAGATTTTAATACTTCAGCATGGCAAAAAAAATTCAATCAAGATTTTATAAAGTATGGGCTTACTTCATTCAGTGATCGCGGAGAGGAAAAGGGTCAATGCATCATTTGCTATCGTGTTTTGAGTAATGAATCACTGCAACCATCCAAATTACAAAATCATTTGGAAAAGAATCATCCTGGCCTTAAGGGCAAAGATATTGAATACTTTAAGACTGGATAAAGGTTTGAAGCGTCAACGACTTGACAAGACTGGATCGTTTGCACGTACCAATAAGAAAATGACAGAGGCATCTTTTGAAGTGAGCCTACTTGTTGCCAAACAGAAAAAGGCTCATAATATTGGTGAGACTCTTGTAAAGCCAAGTGCTCTGGCTATGGTTCGAAATGTATTAAGTAAAGAAAGTGAAAGAAAGATAAAGGCAATTCCTTTGTCGGACGATACAGTTCAGAGAAGAATTGATCTTATGGCGAATGATATAAAAGAGCAAGTGGTCACCGAAATTAAAGATACGTCATTGTTTGGTTTGTTTGCTCTGCAGCTTGATGAATGAAAAGATGTCTCTTCAGCAGCTCAACTAATGGCCTTTGTTCGTTACGTAACAGAGAAAAATGTGAAAGAAGAGCTGCTCTTTTGCAGTGAATTGGAAACCACCACAAAAGATGTAATGGCAAAGGTCGAGGATTTTTTTGATAAAGAGAAAATAAGTTGGGCAAGTTTGTGTGGTGTGTGCACTGATGGCGCACCAGCCATGTTAGGAGCCAAGAGTGGATTCCAGACGCTCGTAAAGGACAAAGCACCTAATCTTGTGACCACTCACTGCTTTATTCATCGTGAAGCATTAGCTTCAAAAACCTTACCTGACGGTCTTAAATGCGCTTTTGAAGTGGTCGTTAAAAGCATCAATTTTATTAAATACAGCGCATTAAATACTCGATTGTTCCGGAAGGTGTGTGAAGACCTAAATTCTGAACATAAGCAACTTCTCTACTACACCAAAGTACGATGGCTGTCAAGAGGCAACCTTGTAGCCAGAGTGTTTGAGCTCCGAGATGAGATAAAGATCTTTCTGGAAACAGCAAAACCTGAACTCGCAGTACATTTTGAAAATGTAAAGTTCCTTTCTTGCTTGGCATATTTGGTGGATATTTTTGAAGCTTTGAACCAGCTGAATTTAAAAATGCATGGAAAAGGAAATGATATCATTCAGTTTGTAGACTTTACAGGGGCATTTGTTGAAAAGCTGGACAATTGGAAACGTAAAGTGGCAAATGGCAACTTTGACATGCTTCACAGTTTCGCATGTTTGTCTGATGTGGATGATGAGATTAGGGATGAAGTGGCAGACCACCTTGGTACTCTACAAACTGAATTCAAATCCTACTTTCCAGAGATAAGCAGAGATGCTTTCACACTTGTGAGGAACCATTTCGTGTTGCTATTAAACATGTGGATGACCAGTTGCAAGATGAACTACTTGACCTTAGAAATATTCAGGCTGTTGTGACCTATTTGAAGATGTGCCTGTCACTGAATTCTGGATCCAAGTGTCCTCATCATATCCACAAATCAGCAAAAATCGTCTTATGAAACTACTGCCTTTCACCACCACACGGTTGTGTGATTCAGTATTTTCATCCCTATTGAACATAAAATCCAAGCCGCGCAACAGACTTGATGTTACAGCTGACATACGCTGCGCACTCTCATCGACTGCACCCAGAATACAAAGTCTTGTGGACAAAATACAGCAACAACCTTCTCGTTAAATTTTTGTGAATGTTCAGCTGATTGATTTATTGTGTTGTTGAAACTTGGTGTTTTTCATTGAAAGTTAATGGGCCAACGCCATTTCTTACTAATTTAGTGGGCCATGAGCAAAAAAAGGTTGAAAACCCCTGGTTTAGGAGATTGATTCTGCTTCCGACATTGAAACACCGGCAATTGTGGCAGCCGCGAATAAGCGCATTACTCACACCGCTTTCGGACGAGCGGCAAATTTCAAAGAAGGAAATCAGTGAAGACACTCTCCACGATTTACTTGGAAAAAACTGAGGATAAAACTAAACATGACCCATACTGGTTCTGCGCAGATGACAGAATGGCATGCTTGACGTGGAACGATATGACAGCCAATCGTTGCATCTTGTTTCTTGTGCACTTGTACACCACTGAGTCCAAGTGACATTCTTTGCACACATTGTACGACTTTTCCAGACTGAGAACCTGTGAACAAGCGCAAAACCTTGTTTCAGGCTTTTGAATGCAAACAACGCGAAAACTGATAATTTCAACGCAGTTCAAAGGTTGAATTTCATCAGTCGTACAGTATCTTAAAGCAAATAGCAACACCACACCCCAGAACCCACTTAACGCGTGAGTCATCCACTCCCTTTCGGAACAAACAACCAAAGCTGTTGAGTGAGCAGTGGCGTCAATCTTAATGAATTTGCACCTTAAAGTTCTCAAATGCTACTCACCACATTTTATCATAATTTATAACATGTCGTGTTACTAGTTTTCGATGATAATGACTCAAGCTACTTGCTGACGAAACAGGAAAAGCAGAGAGGGTTTAATCAACGCGATATGAACAAGCAAAACACAATAGGTCTGAAAATAAGCTTGTGTATGGTTCGTCCTTATTGACTTGACCACAACAATTACAACAGGTATACATGAACGATATGAACAGTCCAAACAATGATAGGCGTATTGTTTCAAAACCAGCAAGACTCCTTTAAGACATAAATATTTGACGAAGTTTAATCTAAATGATCATATACCGGCCATTGACTATGCGTACCACAGTTTTCTGAGGTCCCCTTGGATCTCGACGCCCTAGGCTTAAGCCTATATAGCCTATAGGTAAATCTGGCACTGGTCCAAAGGAAAGCTTGACCAATACCTCACCAGGTTCAGTTGCAAGGGGCTTCCAAAGTAAAATTTCCCATTTGCCTATTGGTTACATTTATATACCCCTATACATAGACTGATTGGCCAGCTGAAGATCTGTCTAATCCTCAAGGAGACTATTTGATCCGTAGCTACAGCCCTGTCAGCATTCACAGCTTCAGGCCAGAGTGGACCTGGGAATGATGGCTAAGGGTGTTGCAAAACTTCCGAATCACACTGTCATCAACAGTTGCAGCTTAGTGTCATGCCCAGGACTATCTTGCTATAAGGAGTTTGTTTGAACAAACCTCACGTTAAAAAGTTTCGATAACTTTCAGAATAAATTTAATCCTATGAAGTTTTGATAACAAGTCCAAATAGCACCACTGGAGACTGGTTTCAACACTGCTCTTTGAAACACAATTTCTCTAAAAGAATTGCACTCGCAGCCTGGAGTGAAATCAATTTTTAACATTTAATAGACCCATATATGACCTAGTAAAAGTTTTGCATGATTATGATGCGTCTGTGCTGTATTCCTGATCTTTCAACAGTTTAGAGTTTCTAAAGTGAATGTTCAGTTAAGCATTAAACAGCATTCTGCCAACAAATAGAGAAATCAACAGATTTTCCAAAAATAGTAACATTTGCAAATTGGTATATCGTAAATTGCCCAAAGGTCACAAACAACCACATGCAGGAGCACCACAACATATGGTGGCGTAAGAAATGAATCACTACCATCAAACAATCAGAACGTCGCTTCGGCATACCTTCCGCATGAGCATCCGAGAAGAATATTGACTTTTTCATTATCAGGAGCAGTTTGAGTCCATGACATAAGTTTCCACAAACATACCATCATGTCTTATTTGTTATTTACCACCAAGTTCTTCATCAAAAGGGTTTGTGGTCCTGATTTACAAAAATTTTGCGCATAAAGACACAGCCGATGAAACACTGGTAAAAAAATGTGGGCAAATTTTTTCATTTAAACAAAGAGCAACAATCTAAAGTGTGTTGATGAAACATTGACTCAATTCTCCCCAATACAACTATAATGTTGAATGAAGTTTGTTTTGTAAAGGCACAAATGAGCAAACATCACAGTTTTCTGTATATATGTGGCATGTTTTCATTGATAAACTGTGAAATGCTATAAGTACCAGAGATCCAACTGTGACAAATCTATGGATGAAAAGAAATTTTTCACAACCTGGCATCAACAAAGAAAACTGTTATTTTCGAATCACCCCAGAACCTTCACAAACAAATAAAGATTCTGTTCAATTACTTTAAACACTTCCTCACATGGGTTCACATTTTGAGTTATATTCTCTGTTGGACATATATCAAAAACATTGAAAATGATTCAGCTGACCCAAGTTTTCAAAATCAGTGGTATTTACACAATTGGCAAACTTTGAATAAGGTCTACACCTTCCACTGCACTTTGACAACAAAGACCACCTGGTGTTAGCAATAGTCTCAACTCTACTGCATTCGTCCACAGCACTTAGTTCATGGCATTCTATCAAAGCAGTCATGTAACCAATGCCCGTAGCAATTATTTTGTCCAAACGACAGGTTTTTCCTGATTGCAAAGGAAAAGCAGATTTTCCGCAACTGAAAATATTGCCGCAATTAAGACAAATCTTTAGAAACAATTTTGACAAACACACATAATTTTTGCATAGCTATTGTCAATAGAAGTTAAAACCATGTGTATGTACTATGTATAGGTTTAGCAAGTACTTTTAACAAAACATTTGTTCGGTATCACAAATCAGGACTGCGGAGCTCTTGCAAAAATGAAATGGCTCTGGCTCTGGAGCTATGTTTTTTTATAACGTGGCTCCAGCTCCAGAGCTGTGTTTTTTTATAACATGGCTCCGTCTCCGCTCCGGCTGTGCTTTGTTAATAGACTTCAAAAATTTCAGTATTCCTAGTGTCGTTCTTGTAGCAGGTGAACGTGTTATTCGCTGGGAATTGTCACAAATCCCTCCAACTTTGTGTTATTATTAGCAAAACTGCCTTGAAACAGGACTTCATATAGTCTTTGGTAGTGCATTGCCAAAACATTGTTTCGTAGGCAAAACACATCATAGTCCGTTATTATGTGTTTTATAAACTTTGGTTCGTAATCACAACTTTAGTAAAACAGTGGAACCATGCGTTTTCTATTTAAAAAAATACAGGTGAAATGACTGTTGCGACACGATTTACGTAGCAGTTAATGGTTAGTAAAATTAATTACAGTTATTCGTAAGTTGTAAAACGTGCTCATCATGTTTTTCAGTCAATTTGAGTGTTCCACTGTGCTTATGGATATAGCTGCTTTGTGTTCATCCTGACTAATGACAGAGTATACCAGTACAGTAGACTAGGAAAGGCATAACTTCAACTAGCAAGTCAGTCCAACCACCCACATGTTGACTATACTAATAAGTTCAAAAAATATTTTTCGCCACCTGTAATTTGAGGCATGCTAAGAAGTCTTTCTGTCATGGAGATAACGCTGACAGTTGGATTGCGTAGCTGCGTAGTAAGTGACTGGGTGAAGTGCCTTTTTGCCTGTTAACTGACATAAGTGAGTGCAATTCCACATCCAGGGACTTTTCATTGACTTCCAAAGCGATGGTCAAGCCTGTGCCATATTTTAACACGGATAGTCAAGACTTTGATCAAGGGCAGTAAGCGTTTTTCCCAAGTTTGCTTTATTGCTACTGGTGTTGCCCACGACATGTTTCAACCAAGTACTGCACAGTCAGGGGCGTAACGAGGGGAGCACACAATTTCCTGGGCGCCGAATCACTATGGGGTACCATATCACTGCAGGGGGCTCTGAAAAATCCAAACATGTCACAAGTACTTTCTTCAATATACCACATTTGCTTCTCGAAAGACCTCATGTTTGAACATTGGGGCGTCAAACTTGCTTCTTGCCCCGGGCACCATCTAACCTTGGTACACCCCTGTGCACGGTGCACATGCGTAATAAATTTTGCAATTGTCTTGACATGAACAAGACCGGTGGAAATGCCATATGACTACAGCTGACAAATTTGCAACCTGCCTGCCTCAAAAAAAACTTAGGTAAAAGCCAAGGGCAAGGTTCACAGTAGTTGGAACAGAACTGTTTTGGAAATGAATAACATTTTTTCTACAAATGCAATTGCATTCACTTTGTTTGTTCGTTTATTTGTGTTAAGTAGATTGCCCTTTTATTTCATTAGCATTGAAATGTTTTCAAAATAAAATAATATTTTAGCCAACACTAAAATCATAGGTGGGGGGCAATTTTTAAGCAAAGTTCCTGTAGGGGGGCGATTGAACAGAAAAGGTTGAAGCCCACTGACTTAAATGCACAAATTGAAACATGCAGCCTAGATCATACATTCAAGGTCTTATAGTTTTTTTACCCTAATCATTGCAATATTTGACAACAAATTTAACATTCAAAATTTTACATTCATACCTATGCCAATGCGCCTGTAAAACAATTATCAGATTATCAGCCACAGCATCTTCAAAACCAAAGAAAAGCATTTGAAATTCATGCACAATCAGCAGCCCCTGACATATCAGCAATAGATTGGAGTGCTGACCTATGCCTAGTCAGTGCTTAATCTGTAAAACATTAGATTTTAAACGATTTGGTTAAGCCTAGCCCCACTCAACTGTACTGAATCTGCACATTACGCCAATGATACTACTGTATTCTTGAATGGAAAATGCAGTAATACAACCTACATTTCTAAAATTTGACCGGAGTCAAACAAACCCCAGATTTTCAATAAAAACTGCAGAACCCCAGTTGAAACAGGAAAACCCTAGATCTAGTGAAAAATCCCAAGCAGTGGTAACACTGATTGTGACTGTTTGTGTAACAAAAAAGTAAGCGTCACACTTTGTGTTGTTGCACAAGGACTTAGTCTCGCAAACATGCGCTGCGTTGGTGTCAACTGACTTGTCCACACCACACTCGGCAGTACTTCCACAGTCTGATGTGGCTAGATCAAGTCTCAACTTGAAACAAAAACGCATTGTGACCTTATTCCCTGGTAGAACAGACCCTCGGATTTCGCCCCAGCGACCTATTTCAATCAAAATAATTAGTCGCGCAGCATGAGCAAACCATGGCAACTGTCAGTGCGCAGAAAAGATCCAGAGCTGCTAAGTTAACAACCAGCTCCGGCTAAATTTTAAAAACAGCTTCGGCTCCAGCTAAATTTTAAAAGCAGCTCCGGCTCCACCGAAAATGGCCGGCTCCGGGTCTCCAGCTCCGCAGCCCTGTCACAAACGATATGGAATAAATGCTATTATGTAGTGTTGATTGAATCCAACACAAGTTGTTTTTTTCATTTTGTAAAAGCCAGAAGAAGAAACACGAGAATCAGGTGAGACCAAAGTTTAAAGTGAATCTGTACTGCAACTATCTTCCTTAGAGTAACACGTTCAAACAGGAAGTACATGATCCCATCAGAAAAAATGGCAAAAAAGATCATAACAAACAACTCTTTGCAATGTACACAAGTTTTCAATGAAAACTTCAGCGAAATACTTCCGTTTGGCCATTAGGCCAAGATCAGGTACCAGCAGTCAAAAATGGCCAAATACCTGCCTTACTTATGACGTCACTCACAAAAAAACGAAAACCCAAAACCAAAAATTTTTTTCACTGCGGAGTTGAAGACTTGTTGAGTCTGAACACAATTGGCTGAGGAGCTATGCAGTTGGTAAGTCAACCAAATATCCCTGGTTTTTCCCCAAATTCCAAGTATAATATATTCGTAGACCAGCAGCCAATGTGCTAAGATTTTCATTTTAATCAACTACACCAGTTTATTGTGCAGTGTGTCCTCACAAATAGCACTTAATGCCACTGATGGAGTCTCAAGATGCATATTTATGAGTCTTGGTCTCAAAAGCTGCAAGACTGTCTCAAATCAATTGTCTCAAGCTTTTGAATGTTTCATCAATATGGCTACCAAATCTTTCAATCTTTTTACTATCTATCATATTTTCAGAAAAAAATTTAAATTATGGAAAAATGGAGAATTTGAACACACTTAGAGCTTGAAAGTGATGATGACCTTATCCAAAATTCAAGAAAGTTTTTGAAAAACCTGACTAATTTTAAGGTCTCAAGTCTTAGTCTCAAATATTCAGGTACGAAGTATCAGTTTGAAAACTCACTCCAAAGTAATCCTTACATAATTCGTTTTTTTTGCAAATGGGTGATAAGGTGATGAGCACTAGAGCTTCACCTGAACACCAGATTCAAAATCATGAACCATGTAGCAACTTACTGTGATTGATAGATAAAATTCTAACTGAGTGAGATATGCCATTGGTGAGAATCTGAATTAGACACAAATAACTGTACAGCAGTTCTTACTGCAATTATTTCGCCTCAGATATGATCTACAATTAGGGTTGCCTGATGGCTGGTATTGCACTGGCCTGGCTGATATTTTACTGCTAATTTAGCAGAGGCCGGTAAGAAGCCGGTATTTTGAAAACCTGTGCCTGAAGCCGGTATTTTGAAAACCTGTGCCTGAAGCCAGTATTTTGAAAATAAATGCATTGGAGTAACTCCAAAAAGAACCAACGTATAACTCTCAAATTATAATGACTCTGGTAGTGAATCTTGTCATGACATTTCCTTCAGGATAGTTCATTAAGTCCAAAATCGGGGCAAATTATTTTTATTTGCAACTTCTCTTTGTTTCCTCTGTTCCTTTGTTTAGTCATACTTACCATTACCATACTCCTTAGTCTTAAACGTGATCTGTATGAGCATTTTTTGGCAATCAACCATGAAACCAGCGCAGGTGGGGTTGTTGCCTGAACCACTACAGGTTATTGCAGAAGAATCCAGGAAAATCATAGAAATGGACAGGAAGAGAGTGACACTGTAGCGACTAGTGGACCTTATACTCCACTGCATAAAAAACAGAGATTGAGAAATTGTAGTCTTACCAATTTTCGTTCATTCAGTGTTTTTTTAAATTTATTTTCATACAAAGCAGTTTTCATCGTTACCGTGATTAATGTGCAAAGATTAATCTCCCGGATAAAGCTTTTACCTCAATCATTGTTACTCTCGCCAATGGCAAAGGTACTGGATAAGCTCTGTTTGAATACGCAGTGTTCACTAACAACTACAATAACTTGGGCCTCATAAGATTTTTGTCATTGTTGACAAAAAGGCCGGTATTTTTGCTAAACACATCTGGCAACCCTATCTACAATTCTATTTGTTTATGGATTACAATGCCTACAATTCTATTTGTTTATGGATGTACAAACATTAGGTGAAGTAGGCTGATGTATATTTAAAAATAAAAGTGGAACACGCAATTGCAAGATATATCTACAAAAAGAAAATCCAACTAACAGTGGAGTTTTCATGAAACTTTATTCTGTTGTGTGAGAACGTGGTGTTGCAGCTCCTCGATCAGTGTGGGGTCACATGTGTGATGTGCCATGAACAAGATCTGTGCGGAGAATAGCACCCATGGGTGCAATTTGGTGGGGGACACAGGGACGTGTCCCACCCACATTTGGAAACAGGGGAGATATAATATGCCATGTCCCACCCACTTTATACCCTTTAAATTTTGCATTTGAAGAGGTTTCAAAAATAAATGTGCCTATTGTTACGTTTTGCCTGAAAAACTTTTAAATGTTACTTGTTACACACAGCCAAGTTGATGTTCAAACAGCTTGGTGTGGTATCGCTGATTCTGTTATTTTATAAATTTTAGTTTCGACAAAATTATTTTTCGCATATTTCAAGTTTCTAGAGACTGCAAAAGATTTTGAACTGCTTCTGTCCGACATTTTACCATGTGTGGTGTACTGTTAAAACGGTTATTTTCATGAAACAATGAGAGTTTTACAGTTGCACATGTGAGGGACCACAGTGCAGCCATGATTTGTTTTGTGCAGAAATGCAACTGGCTTTGCTATAACATTGGTTGTCAACATGGCGCAATTTTGTTGTAATATGTGGGGAGACAGGTTGGTGTGAAACCAATATATTACAAAACATAAAGAGAAAATCGAGGGTGGAAATGGCATATTATATCCCCACTGTCTGAATAAGTTGGGGAGATGCATCCCCCTTTTCCCCAACTAATTGCGCTCATGGTTGTCACATATTCAAAATCAGACAGCTTGAAATTTGAAGGTGCGAGTGTTCAAAATGTTAGAAAGTAATATTTTCGGACAAATCTCTGTGAAGTTTCTGCCGAAAGCAGCACTGTTGTGGAGACTTAGTTTTAGGATAGGCGGTTTTGCAAAATACTGTCTTCCACCATTACCATTAGCAAACAGGATTTCAATGAAAACTTTGGAGAAGTATTTACCTAGTTATACATTGACATATAGCTCAAAACGTAGGGACTTGATTAGGAATTAAAGATAAAACTGTTTTTTTTCAAGGAAAAGGTTAGGTACCCGGTATGGACCTGTAGTGACCTGATTTCTCTAATTCTAGGGAACCAATTTTCTCTGATTCTAGAGACCCAATGATAATTTTCTCTGCTTCTTGGGACCCGAATCGGGTCCCTAATAGACCTTAAAAATACCCTGCATAAAATATACATTTTCCTCATTTCGTGTAATGTCGCGACAATGGTGGCCAACAAATCCAAAAGACATTTTTTTCACGAATCTTACACGTTGAGACGTTGTGCTTGTAGTGAATACATTGGTTCGTAATTCATTTGATTTACCTTAGTTTAACCAAACCCACAATGCAGCAATGTTTTTATCCAAGTGCGAAACATTTCCTTTACAGGTACGTGTTGTGATCGGAAAGCCCGAGCGGCATGTGCCCAAAGCTTCGCACTGTGGCAACAATAGAGTTCACCCAATGAGATCACTCCACTATTGCTTGTTCGCACCACATTTATATGATGTTGTTCTTTGCGCACATTCTGTTCATGGTCAACCGCGCATCTCAGTGCAGTGCCAGCGGAGTGGTTGCAACAGTGTCATCTAGCTTTGCTGTACATTTTTGTTGTGTTAATGCAGGTGAAAGTTGATAGTTTTTTTGCCAATTCCCCATTGTGCTTTTGATTTCTGTTTAATATAAAATATATTTGTGTCTTTATGCAAGTAGAACTCTTAGAAACTGTTGACATTAACTTCATCTATTAAAATCTTGTGTTACCCCTGAAAATTTTGATTGTGAAAAGGCTACTAAGTGACATCACTGACTCAAGTCACAAGATAACAGTCACCAGACGATCAGGTATGCAGAAATTACATTGTAGGCTATAGATGAGAATGTGGGTATGTATGCAGGGGCCAAAATGGGGAGATTGAAAAGATACATCCTCCACGCACCAGCACTAAAAATAGATCGAAATTATTTTGTAAAGTACGCTACACCAATTTTAAGCCAAATTTTTTGCTGCTGGTAAGAGGATAGCAATGGAAATTTTGGAAGGTGTGTGGCTGCCCAGTAGCATTAAAAAATGGAAATGTGCAAAAGAAGTATTCATCATCTTTGTAACGTTAAGCAACTTGAATAAGACATCAAATCACGCAGTCACCCACACTTCTTATAAAATGCATGAAAATTGATGTGTTCTACTATAAGAGTGATATGCACGTGCGACCAATGCAATTCAGCATTTTCTGCACTCCAACTGACAGCTCTGATAAAACTCAATTGATGTATTCTACTACAGTAGAACTTGTCTAATTCATCATCGTTTAATTCGTCAATTTGCTCATTTCGTTACTTTTTTGTTGATCCCAGCAGAATCCCTATCTTTTGTGTATATTTCTGTTCACCTAATTCACCATCGTCTTATTCGTTAATTTGCTCAATTTATTGCCTCTTTCTGTCCCTTAGAAGCGTCTTATTTGGCTAAATATGTCATTTGCAGTTTCGCTTTTGATGTCTAAGCAGCTTGTACAAGTGGGAATTCCAACAAAGGATCTTTATCTGAGAACTGCTGCACCTCACAATTTGTTTATCAAATTTATACACAGGTGCGAAGCGTGGCCCGACTCGTCATTGAGAGAATGCGCAAAGTCTTTTAGACGTTCCATTCCAGGTTGGTGAATTGGTTTGGCAAATGTTCCCAACCGGTATGTTTTTCGGCAATACGCACCGGCATGTTTTTTGGCAAAAAACTTAAGAACATCATCAAAGGTTTATGTCCGTTTGGTGGACGTAGACCCTTAAGACAAGAACATTCATCAAAGGTCTATGTCCACCAAAAATGAAAATAATAGACTTAGATGTTTGTTATTTTGCTTTCAATGGTCCACTTGAATAATCATTTCAACCAACAGCAAATCAAATTTGCAAAAAAATAGTTATTTTAAAATTTGGATCGAGACCTCACTAATCAGCCTTAATGCTTCCCTAAAAAGAAAATTGCTTCCTTGTGAGGTGTAAGTCCCATGGTGGGAACCATTCCATGAGATATAAACATTTGATTAACCATTAATATAAAGGTAAAACACTGCTGTATGCAGCGCTTTTAAATGACGATGTTTGTCTGATCTCATCTTGCATGACTAAAAGATGCTTATGCAAAACATACAGATCATCTTAGATAACACTGGATAAATCATGGAGATGCAAGTGTGTATAAAAATTTCACAGGAAAGTCTGAAGATAAACAGGTGTTTGCTGAGACATTGGCTTAAAGCAGTTATGAAACTGGTTATTTCCATTTAGAAGAGTTCAGGTAGAAAATGTGCTCACGATAGAGTGCATATTAAAGAGATTGATATTCCTTCAAATCAGATATTACTGATTTAGATGATGGTAGTGATTTAGATTATTATCCAACAAAAGAACAAGCAGTATATTCTTGTGTAGATGTAAATTGCTCTTTTGCACAGCTTGAGGAGAAATATCTGGGCTTAGACGGCAAACCAATCTTTAAAGCAACTTTTTCAGAAAACTACTTATACAGCACCCTGCTCCTAAACAGCTTCCTGGCTTTAACAAAAAAGATTTATTGCAGTTGGGGTAATGAAAGGTTGCTCTGGACTATGAGAAAAATTTGATAGTGATGTCTATTTCTACAAGTATTCTTTGGAAGAATAAGGAATTTAAAGTATTTCAGGCCTCAAAATTCAGCAAGCTTGGCATAAAAGCCAGAAACCCTGCATTATTCCTGCATCAAAAACAAAAGTGACAGCCTTCAAAGTGGAAAAAAACATTAAGCATCAGATTTACACATGGTTCTTTTATCAACAACACTTGGAAATGTTAAATAAATTTGTGACAGTTGCAAAATGAAATCCAATACAACATTTACAGATGAAGAAAAAAGCATAAATCAATTTTTGGTCACTGGAACACATATTTGTAACATTTTTAGGTCACTTGAACAAAAAAACTAAAGCACAGTAAAAAGAAACACCAAGAGAAAAATTGACTTCAAGGTACATTGTGCACATACATAATGCTATTTTCACACAAAAAAATTTCGTTGTAAGCTATTTTTTTATGGTCATAGACCGAAATGTTTTTGAAATGAACAAAAAAATTAACCAATTTTGGTCAGAATGTCTGAAAATATAGGCTAATGGACACTACTGTCATGAGTTTTAATACAACTGTGAGACAAATGCCTGAAATGTTTCAGTTACTAAAATGTCTCAGCAAAAAAACAGGTTGCAAGTACTTTCATTTATTAGGAATGCCCTTTGCAAAACTTGCTTTACATTGTATATATATGTTTTTTTAGTCCATGCGATCAATAATATCAGTTCATTATGCCCATAAAGCCACATTTTTGCTTACAACCTTAAACTTATATAGAGGTTTATGTCCATTAAAAAAGTGTGTCAGCAAAAATGTAAGAAGTCTATACAGGTCAATGTCCACAAAAGGGTAAAAAAAACAAAGAGGAGGTTCCAAAAGTTATCAAATTTGCTTGATTTGAATTGTACCAGTATGACCTACAATTGATCATAGTTTGAAGAAGCAACTATATAAGGTGAAAAAGCAGCGGAACTTCTAGCTCAAAAAATTTTGTTTTTTGACATTTTCTCAAAACTCCATTTTTGGACATAGCCCAGTTTGGTTTTACAGTGGCGCAATGTTCTCGATGGAGTTGCAAGGTTTGAACAGCTCTCTAGCTCAATCTGCTGCCGAGTTATGGCTGGCCAGAGTTTGCCCTGAAAGGGCAAATTATGCCTTTTCTGAAAAGTTTTGAATTAGACCAAAAACTGGGTTTTTGACCATAATTTTGGCTGCAAATATGCTAGCAAGTCAATCAGGGGCTCTTTGACACGGATTTTAACCTAGTTTTCAACAATACTTTGAGCCAGAAGAATGGGTCAATGGGTTGAGGTCCAGGGTCGGCCAAAGGTGGCCAAAATTTTCAAAACATGCCTTCTTTGTGACGTCACCTTCAGAAATCCCCCACCAAAAACGAAAAACTTTTTTTTTTTCGATTTTGACTACAAGACTTGCTGAATCTGTGGATGGTTTAGATAGCGTTCTAGCTCAATTGCCTGGCGAGTTATAGGATTGCAAAGTTCTGCAAAAAAGGGGGTAAACCCGAGACTCATAGGGTTAAAAAATTCTGCATTTTCTTTGAACAGTGTCAAGGTGTAAGATCCTGTTGAAACCAGGGACCTTTTGGAGAACTGCTGTTTGACTGCCTGGGCATCAATATTTAGTCAAAATGTCCTTATATTTATCCAAATTCATGCCTTCAATTGGGATCAGTCTACCAGGTCCTGAAGCAGAAAAAATCCCCAGAACATCTTCTTGGCAGGATGTTTAGTGATTTGTTGATTATGTGCTTTTCTGATTGGTAACCAATACTTTTTCTATTGTACGGAGATCAATAATCATGCACTGAAAAGTGAGATTCATCGGAGAGCACTAGCGTACGGAGGGGGGCCACTGCCCCAAGGCACCCCCTCAGACCCTAAAAATAAAAAAATGTATAAGCAGTATTCGGCAGTGGCATAACTAAGAGGGGGCAAGGGCCTCCATTTAAAATAAACTGAATTTGTTTTCCGGTCACTGATATACGCACTACGCAAAATTTTTTATGACTACTGTACGTTTCCTCTGCTTGATTTTCATTTTACGATTTCATTCTTTCACTGACAAAATTTCTTCACACGTGACTGTTAAGTAACTTAACACAGGTAACAATGAACACCAGAAAAAAGCTTCGGCTGGCGTGAGATTTGAGCCCACAAACTTCAATAAGCGCCTTTGATAAGCGATACACGTCTAAAACTTATAACATCCAAGCACGCATAGAGGTTTATTTCATGAGCCTCAGACAACAAAAGCTCAGTTTTCAGTCTCAGCAGGGCTGGCTGAGAACTTGACCCAGGTGGTCTTTCGCTAACCCTTTGTGATTCAACATGTTAGAATACGATTACTTAGCTGCAAAACGTGAAATTTCTTATTTTTTATATTTTTTCATTACTATATAATCAACTAGTGATCTTTGATGTTATTGTATTTCCTCTTGCTGCTTCATGTTATTCTATGATTTGAGTCACAAAAATGCATGATTAAACCATACCATACCACCGGATATTAAGTCTCGTAAAATCATTATACTAAACCTTGCTTCCTGAATACACAAAAATGCGTACTTTTAGGTGTAATTTTGCAAAATTTTCCCGGCAACATGCACCCGGACCCCCTAGAATTGTCGTGCCTTCGGCACTTACCCTAAAGTTGATTTGTGACGTCACACGATTGTGACAAAACTTTGACCCCCCCTCGGAATATTTTTGCGTATGCCACTGTTACGCCACTGTCGGAGAGTATAACTCTTTTCCACTGTTCTGCACCCAAATCTCTATATTTTCTAGCCCAATGAAGTTGCTTTTTCATCACACTAGGAGTCAACAATTGCTTCTTGCTGGGTGTTCTTACAATCCTCCCAGCAGCAAAGAGCTTTTTTCAGACAGTTGATGGATCAATTGTCACCCCTGATACAGTGAGATCACTTTGCAACTTCCTACTTATTTCCCATGGTACTTTAACACTGTTCCTGATAAGCATTTTATCACCACTTGCAGTTGTCTTCCTCTTTCTTCCACATCTTCTTTGACAGTGGATGTTGACATCATCACAACTTTCTATCATCTTTGCTATCCTCTCTACTGTTGATTTCACGAAACCAATCATTCTCCAATCGCTCTGATGGTTAGTTTGCTATGCTCTCTTGATGAAACAACTTGCGCTCGTTTTCTCAGTGCAGAATTTGATCAAAGTTGCCCTGCAAGGCTGCAACTCTACTGCACAAGTGATTTTTCAGACGTAAAAATTGGTATGAATTATGATAACATTATGGTGATGATTTGCAATAGACTGTATAACAAGCAATTGAAAGACAGCATTTCAGCGGTAATTTTCAACTTACTGCCAGTAATTCAACAAAACTTTCTAAAAAAACAACAAATAGTTGCTTGTCCTAAGTAATTCACACTGTATGCGTGCTTGCTGCCCAAGTTCTCTGATTGCAACAATAGAGACTGCATCATAGTCATGAGAAATACGATATTCACTCAATTGTAAGCCACAGCTTGCAAAGTTTTTTTTCATCATTTTGTGCAGCTTACAATTTTTTGTTCAGCATATCAAAATTTCTAGATGTTGCCCAGTCTTTCCTTGGCTACGTCTTGTTGACCAAACCCTCTTGTTGCATTATCTTTCTTCTCTTCAGCATCATTTGCACATCTGTCACAGGAGGATTATAATGAACAGAAGGCGGTTATACTGGTGAATCATCATTGCAAGGGTTGCTAATCAAATACGAAGCATGCTATAAATTGGGTAACCTATGGTAAAGTGCACAGAGACTTGGGTTACCTATGGTAAAGTGCACCTCACATTAATTTTTTAACGCCATTTCGTGGGGCTTACATTAATTATTCAGCACCATTTTGTATGGCTTACAGTCAGGGGCGACTTACAATTAAGGGCAGCTTATAATAAAGTAAATACGGTAACAACTTTGATCAAATTTTATTGAAAAAAACACATAGTGGTTAGAGAACAGTACTTTACAAGACATGGAAATACCTGAAGAACAATTTTGCAGAAGTTTCCACAGTTTCATGTTAAATCCAATTCCTGCCATTTTTCACAAATCACCAAAATCTATCACTTTTCATGCTTGTTATACAAACAAAATTTCAGCTTAAGAGTGCAAACCATAAGGTTATGCTTAGAATATCCCAACATTCAACTTAGATAAAGAGAGTCCAAGTTGAAAATATGGCCAATTGCTGCACATAATTAATTACTGCACCTAAGAAATTGCAGAAAACAAGTAGTGTATTGCAGAAAACAAGTAGTCTAGGCCCATGATCATGTCTGAACTTCCATGTCTAACAACCACAATACATAATGTATGAAATTTCACACTTGGGCAAATCTTTTGTTTCCCATATCTACCTAAGACTCAGGCTTTTAATTGCAAGTGATGGTTGGTTTAAAGAAGGCAGTGGCTATGGATACGCCTTTGGATCTTGAAATTTGAAAACTTAATTCATACGCCACCTATGATGGCGTAACCGTAACGCACGATGAGAGTACAGCAGGCTTGGTAGAAACGAACTAAAGGTAAAAGATAAACCCTAAACCTAACCTCAACCCTAACCGTACCCCTAACCTTACTCTAACCTAACACTAACCCCTAAAGGTAACACCTAAGCCCAGGTTTTTTAAGGTGTTTTAGGGACCTGATTCAGGTCCCGAGAATCAGCAAAAATTATCATTGCATTCCCAGATCAGAGAAAATCAGGTCCCTAGAATTAGAGAAATCAGGCCCCTTCAGGTCCATACCGGCACCTAACATTTTCCTTAAAAAAAACTTGCCTAAGCCTGAAAAAAAGCAATGAAAAAAAAACAGAACGAATGTCAGCAAGGTGAGAGTCGAACCGAAAACCATTGGTATTGTAGCCGTAACGCATAACAGTTACGCCAGAAGATCCATGCAGTTTGAATGGCAAACTGACCCTTTGATTTGAATTGCATCAGGACAGGTGTATCCGTTATCATTTCCTTTTAACACCTTGGCCTCTGGGTGGTTTTGGTGATTTTCGCAAAAAAAACAGCAGTTTTCAGTTGCCTTACCAACGCACTAGCTCCTCCGCCGATTGCGCTAGAGAGCTGTTCAACAGCTTAAACGGATCGGCCCATCTAATAGATTGCACTTGAACAAAAAATTTTGCTTGGGGGGTGCAGGTTTTTTGTGAGTGACATCATAAGTGAAGTAGTTTTAGGGTCATTTTGACTCATGTTGCCTGGCCTAAGGCCCAACCACTAGGCCAAAGTGTTTCGCTGAAGTTTTCATTGGAAACTAGACTCGAGTCCGAGTCTTTTGAGCCTTTGATCGACTTTCTAACGTTTCTGGTTCAAAAGTTATGATCTAAAATAAACAAATTAATT
>Ga0210059_1006537_pt1 | contig 18669 bp, 13 predicted proteins | sample Ectturendosymbi2_FD_188042 | JGI IMG/M metagenome (GOLD analysis project Ga0210059, IMG submission 188042) | Ecteinascidia turbinata endosymbiont from Florida, USA - Sample 2 (SPAdes) (version 2) | ecosystem: Host-associated > Tunicates > Ascidians > Unclassified | place: Key West, Florida... | reverse complement strand
GAAAAAGTTGCAAAAAGTTGCATGCAAAAATCGAAAAAGTTGCAATATAAAATTCCTGGAAACAGCTCAAAACATTGAATTATATATATCTTGAGTATTTAGGAAGCTGTTGGAAGCTGTAAAAAAAGTTGCAAAAGTTGCAAAAACTTGCCCTACTCATTATAAATGCGATTCTGATCATGACGTTTGCCGTTTGCCTGACGGAATTTTTCAAGTAATTTTCCACGACTTCTGATTGGTGACTGGCCCGCACAGCGCTGAGGAAGCAGTGAGGTTGCGCCTTGCGAAAAACTAGCACAGGCGGCTTTTCATCGTTCACGGTATGTTCTGTGAGAATGAGGCGTCAGGGTAAAAGGAATTTTTGCTGAAAGTTGCGCGATGGTCGTTTGCGGTTGTGAACCTTAAACGAACCGTCATGCATCCACCTCTGCGAGCGAACACAGGTACCGGGAAGTTACCAGAAATATCAAGCAGGCTTGCACGTAAGTTGATCGTACGACAACAGCGAAATTGTGCTGCAAGTCACAACGAATACAGGAGCGCTTTGAAAATGAGTTTCGCGAAAACAGCCAGCAACCTAGGATTATTCACGTGAAATACGAGCGCAACCGTTTGTCTGTTTTTGCTTGCAAGTGGAGCAGAGCCACAACAGACGCTGTACCTTTAATTCTGCTCAACTATCAAGCACACGTATACAACGAGTAAACTCACAGCAGGTCGAGTGTTTTGCCAAGAAAATGCTTTGGTTCCAGGAATGGAGACAGGCTGAGCTACAGCAGGCTGATACGGATGGTCTCGAAGAATAGCATAGCCAGGCACGGGGATCGGAGTGCTCGGAATGTTTTGCGGTAGCGAACTTCCGGCAGCAGGCTGAGCGACGGGAGGTGCGGTCGTCAAGGGAGATTTCGATTGTCGCTGCGGGGAATCAATGCGGGTTACGATATGGCCTCCCAGTTTTCCAATCACAGAGACAGAAAACAAACGAGCAACGTGCTTTTTATGCAAATACGACTGGCGCTAGGAAACGTAACTGCGTTGATAACGACCAAGAAGGTTGGAGTGGAGACATTCATTGCATATTGGAAAACACGAAGTTCCTTGGTTAATGCCACGAAGCTTTTGAGCGCTTCCGTCATAAGTGCACCAGTATTGCATAGGAAAAGACAGCTAGCAGGAGCTGTACACACACCACAAGCGGTCTCCCAATGAGCACGTATGTTTAACAAGTATGTTTTACGTTTTAGGCGACAGGGAGCTATAACATTTTCGTCATAAGTAGAACAAAAACCGTGCCTGACAATATAGCGGGGTAACGGTGGAACGCGGGAGGAAAGAGGAACTACCTATACAAACGCACCTAATTATAATCAGCGTTCATAAAGCATACGAAAGAGCAAAGCAAACAAGCTTGTTTCGCCAAGCGTGACGCGCGACACCAATGACTTACCTTTAGTTTATGCGTAGGCGAAAAAGACAAGCTTGAAACTGGGATTGGCGAAGTGGGGAAGTAATACCCGGCCGGTGCGGAACCAAATGTTATAGCGGAGGGACTGCTGCTGGTGACGGGCGACGGTACTGAAGAATCGTCCTGAGGAAACACACAGCTGTTTTCAGAATCTAATGCGATTCGGGAACAAAAGTTTTCACACACAACGTATGAAGTGATCTAAGTCATATTCATCACGACACAAGTACAGATCTGGCACACTACTAGATTTAGACATCAGCAACATATGACGTGAAACTCCACGATCTGGCAAACAAACACTGTTTTTCAGCAAATGATACAATTACAGGAATAATAGTGCGTAAGGCAACACTGCGCAAGTGATTAAAATTAGCTGTACTGCATAACACGTCATTCAACGCATTTACTGTTTTCGCATTCACACGCAGTCATCACAAACTTCTTCACCAATTAAGTTTTCCGTTGTCTTGATGAATGCATTCACACATGTTTTCGTATTCTGACAGCATAAATCACACAAACAATAAATATTATTCTCCACTGTACATCTGTAGCAAAACTGATTGTGGGAAGTGTGTGAATGTTTTACAGGAATACATAGTTCACTTCGGGTAAGCGCCAACTGTTGCTCGATTTAAGCTTAAGCCAGGGGTCAGGAACCTATGGCTCGCGAGCCAGATGTGGCTCTTTTGATGACGGTATCTGGCTCACTTGATATTTTTTTAACACGATTATTACGAATGTAACTTTTTCTGTAACTTTCCTGCAAAGCAATCAGCAACATCATGCAGAACCAGAAGTCGCATTAACAGTAAGAAGCATGTTATTAAAGAGAAAATTCAGACATTTACCTATGTTTAAAATTGTTGATTTTGCTTAAAAATGCACACGTTAGTTAGTTGCATTAAGTGTTGAAAAATATTACATGGTTTTCACGAAAATGCAATTAAAAATATGTAGGTTTCATGGCTCCCTTAGCCAAAAAGGTTCTCGACCCCTGATTTTAATGGTCTGGTAATCTGGTTAACGCTCTCATTTGAAGTCATTCAAAAACATTATTTACTAAGCAGCGGCGGATCTAGGTGTGGGACAGTTTAGTGCAACTACACAGTGGCGTGGCCAGCCCAAAAATTTCGGGGGGGATATGTTTGATTTTAGGCGAATAACACTGTTTTGTTTGGAAAAACGCCTCTCAAAGCACAAAATGACTATGTTTTCCAAAAATTTTGTGGGGGCAATGGCCCCTTTGGTCCCCCTGGCTACGCCTATGCAACTACACCCCATAAACGACCACGGAGTCTCCTTTCTTGGTTTTTTGAGAGCATATCGCATGCAAATTAGACACCCTTTTAATGTGATGGGCTAACAGGATGACTGTGAAGCGAAAATAAGTGGATGAATTTCTTTCCACTTCACTTTTCTATTACGGAAATTGCGCTCACTCAGCAAGTTACAACGTTCAAATTTGGTCATTTGTTTTGTTAAAACATATCGTACCCGACAACATTACACCCATATGCCCAGGAAAAAACTTAACCAACTTTGTGGTAAGGTGCAGCACGATGGAGATGTCGATGCAGTTTTGTGTCAATATGTCCAGGAGCTGAACTTCCAGGCGGGGGAGTCGAGGCAATCTGCAGCGGGAAGCTTGCCACGTATTGCTGGGGTATAAGGCCAGCTGCGAAGTAGTAAGGAACAGGCATGCCAGGCTGTAGGGAAATAGGAATAGTTCCTGGTATAGGCATTGGAGCTCGCGTCATGTTGACTTTTTGCGCTTCTTCCACCATGGCGACATCGCCAGAATCCGAATAAGCTGTGTGAGGTCGTTCTTCCTCTGTTTCTTCTTTAATCGGAGCATGCAGCCGAACCTTTGGCATCCGCAAGTCCTGCGGCTCGTCTGGTAGCTCTTCGTCGGGTTCAGCCTTCGTTCCACCGGACAAGCTGGTCGGAGTGGTCCGGTCGATCAGGATCATGTCGGAATCTGCATCGATGGGATCCTCAGGGGAAGGGGGTGGCTGAGGCAGATAGGCTGGATGATCGCCACGCTCGTCGTACGAGTCTTCCGATTTTGTTTCCGCCAATTTCGACACACATGGGCTGTTTCTCACTTGTCGCGAAGGCGACAGATGATGCGCATCGGTGTTCCAGCTTCCGACGCCGCTGCTTTCGAAGCTCTGCGGGCTGGCACCTGGAAGAATTGACAAGCTCGATGTTAATTTTGCGGTAACTGCGACCTAGCAATTCGACATAAGAATATTATCGTCTGTGCTGTACTCAATTTATCGTGTTCTACACCCCTTCAGCATATTGACAGATGAGCATGTACCCCTAAAAATTCTTATGATGAAATATTTCATCATGACTAATCATAGATATGTTTAACAATAAGTATCTAATTATTTTAAAAAATACTATTCACTGACATGTGTATAGATATTCGAAAACAAAAAATATGAAAATATATTTTCCCTTTCTGTTGCTAACCTTAAATGTACCCTTTCAGATAGGCGAATGTATGCCTAGGGGTAAAGTACCGCTGTTTTATACGAAATAAACAAAAAATACATCAACATGGCAATTTGCTTCAGGTTAGCGTCAATGCACTAACACAACATCACAGTAAAACATTAAAAAAAACAGAGGCTGCGAATAGCATGTTTGACACCGCCAAAAGACTACCTTTCAAATTCTGCACAGGTGGGTTATGGAACACAGGGCTGGACGACAAGTTGCTTAGTACCATAGCTGCCATCAACTCAGTCATTGTTGGTTCTTCCGATGTCTTTCGGATGCGACTAAAAACAAAAAAGGCGATGAAGCAAAGTGCGTGAATTTATGCGGGTCTCCATTGCGCTTACGCCATGAAAAATTTCGTTTTTCACGGATGAGTGATGAAAGAAGGCGTTCCTTAACTTCGCACCATTAAACAAATGCCGATGGAAAACGTGTTAAAAAACTTCTTTCATAGCTACGTGGAGCGCAACTCTTGGCGTTGAGCCCTACAGTTCGTCACTCTAAACCCACTGCGCACTTTCTCTGATCTTGTTTTAGTCTTTTCGTCATTTTACCTGTAAGCTTTTGCTTACAAGTTTGCTGGACTGAAGATGCGTTACTGACGCGAAATCGATTTACTAGCAAAACAATTTGCGATCAGATTCGGCAGTGTCACCCTTGTGGTGTCCTGATGCAAGCAGAACAAAAATGACAAGCAACAAGCGGTATACCTCAAGTGGGCACAACGCTACCAGAACACACACGTTTTAACACAAAAGCTTTTCAAGTTTATTGACTTTTTAGCAATGATTTGTGGTTGGCAATGTTAAAAAATAAAGAAATACGCACCAAATCAAAATGTGGGAGGAACTATTTGCACCAAGTCAAATGAAGTTTCAACCAGTACGATAAGTGTACTTCCAGTCACAAGCGGGCATCCACTTTGTAACGGAAACGCTTTACGTGTCAACGGCAGAAGACGAATCTTTTATGGGAAAAAAAGAGTCTCAAAAACCCCAGAACTGCGACCGGAATCGCAATGCCGGTGTTTGCGTGTATCCAAATTCATCAACTTGCAAATCGACATCCACGTTGACACACTCAATGAAAGTACTTTACAGATGTAGTAGCACAGCAACATGAAGTTGAGCGCGATCAACAAAAGGGCAATTTTTAAGTGTCCTACCGTAAATCAAACATAACAACAGGGCAGAAATGTAACGAATGCGCGTTCCTGCTGATCAAGTTGAGCAAAAAAATAAAGGAACTCGAGGCACGCTAGCGCACGCACAGCCATTTTTTGCCTTAAGCACGACCATGGTCCAAGGGTGCCACGAAGCTGGCGCTCACACAACTTGCGTTTGCACACACGTTATTCACAGCAGTTCCGCGAACGAGACCACCGGACGGTGCGCGCGCTCTGATCGAAGAATTTTAATGACAGTCGCTTGTTTCCACGCCTCAGCGTAATTTTACGCCGAATCGTAATCACTGAAATAGCAGGGGTTATGCGCTGAACAACTCAAAAACCGTGTTTGAAAACACGCGCTGTACATTTTAGCTGTTGCGCTATCCGCCGGCGGGCACGACAAAATGTGATGAAGGCAACTGCAGGTGTAGTTTCACAACGGCAGGACTACACCGATTTGAAATCATTCAATTGTGGCAATCTACCGTATCTTGTAATTGTTCGATACTCACAAAGCAAGTTTGACAAGAAGCTGTTAATAACTTGGACCTTTAGAGAACACGAACGTAAAGACGGCGATCATGGACCTGAACTCTCAAGTGTTTGATGCGAATATGTTTTTTTACCGAGCTATGAAATGGACAGAACTTCACACTCCGCATTACGGTTTGAAAACAGTGAGAGCAATCCGCTTTTGCCCAATGTCATTCAAAAAGTAGTAGCCCACTCCGATTTGTTGACGGTATTGAAAACACAAGTGAAAAAACTAAGCATTTACAAACATGCGAACAAAGAAATCAGCCCTCCTTCGGTAGCACCAATCCGTTGTAAATAAATTGTTCAGCATAAACGGTTGAACAGATTCGGAAGAAATGCCGGTGCTCGGTAAAACTCAACACTGTGCAGTCTATTTTCCAAAAGTCAAACAGCAACGCGACTTTAAAATTCTACCTTTATCTGTCCAAGGAAAATAAGGAGAGAAAACCGTGAGGAGCCAGAGAGACTTCTCTTTGACTTACTGTCTAATAATACTACAAGGCTGGTCATCATGGACTTTCGTTTTCACGCGATGTTGTATTCTAGCTTGGGTAACGGATGTTGATGAGAGTCATGTTAAATGTTCATGCGGGCCGCATTTGGTCCGTATGCCGCAGGTTACCAACCCTGACTTCTAGAACTTGGTCGTTCACGCACAAAATCTAAAACAATGTTCCAAAATCACAAGCTTCACCATAATACGCAACTGCAAAGCCAACTTTCTTTTTACTTGCTTCAAGGCTCTATTAGGCCTTCCGCCAGCTTTCAACAATCTGTTCTTACCAATGGCCTAAACTTTGCAACAACATTCTCAATACATGGGAAATAATTTTTTAGACATCTAGTGAAAATAATACCAGGATTTCTTCTTGTTGAAAGTTTGATGTGCAGCGATACGGTTATTTTTGTTTGAGATCAGGAGTACAGTTGCTCAGACTAACTGTAGGCTGCAGTTATAAGACCAATGGGTTTATAAATATCGTAGGAAACTGGTTGTCAAAACAACAGAGTATTTCTGTGTTGTTAGTTTATTTTGTTCAGTGGAGCATGTCCTTTTGCGTGATTTAAAGCGTGTTCGTTTGCATTAGCTGACCAATTTACTGTTTATTGATGCTTTCATGATGCCGTCTGTGAATATGTTGGGAGACTTCATCGTTTTAATTGCTTTACTTTCTGTCTTAAATTGTGTTCAAAATCTACCTTGGTTGGATCGTTGGTTGCACGGGCGTGCCTTTGTCTCTTTGTATGCATTTTTTTAACCACTTCGTTTCTTGCGTTTCACCTTTGCTAGCGTCAGTTGATGAGTGGTACTGCCATTTGTCGGAAGTAATCACCTACATTATCTGCTTTCAAGTTTTATTGGAAATATTGATAAGAAACACCAAGGTCCTGGTTGACTTCTTCGATATTATCTAAGATTATCACGCAGCTCTTGCGCTTGTCGCGAATAAGCTGAACTGCACTAAGTACGAGACACCAATAGGAGAGAAAAGCTGTTTCATCAAATTATCTCAGCAAACAGGCTTCATATCACAGTACGCCGCCAACTTTGAAGAGACTCGAGCACGATGCGACTCATTTCTCACGAGGCAACCACGTTGGACCGAAACGTGATTTTAAGTAACGGATTGCATGACATATCTGCACCGACGAAACATTTCCGTAACGCAAGTAGGCCTATTACCACGACTCATGAACATAAAAAAGGTTAAAATGACAGCTACTCAACAAACATACAATTTGTTTCCGACTTGGCCAACAACCAAATGGCCAATTAAAGGCTCTAGGTCTGCTGCGAGCTTTCGAGGAATCAGCTCTGCTTTTATGATCTTGCGATGATTCTAACTTGCATGTATCTGCTTTCAAGTACCTAATCAAGGCAAAGATATTTAATCAATCAGGAAATCTTTTTAATAGGAAATCGATTTCACGTAACACTACGCATCCTCAGTCCTGAAATCTTATTCGAATAGAACTTGTAAACAGATAGCCAGATACCACGAAGGTGGATTTTGAATACAACCAAAAGGAAAACATGGTAAGAATCGCAGGAATACATCCACAAAAGGGGAGCAGATTTCACTGTATAACCGGCTCGACCGGCAATAACAAGTACAAGGCGGTACGTGAACTCGCTGACAGTGTCATGGCCGCAGCACGTATGTGGGGAGTAAACGGAACAGCCGGGAGGTGGAACCCACGGCCAGTTACGCTCTCGGTTCACCGCAAGGTGCTTTTGACTCTTTGTTTCAGACATCGTGTATGAGCGTGCGCGTAGTTGAGCGGGAGGGTTACTCACGTGACAGCGCGCTCCGGCGTGTGCCTGCACGCGTTGCCGGGCGGAGAAGAGACAACGCCGACCACGTGAGTGCAGAAAAGGTGGAGAAAAAAATCAAAACAAGATGACGAAGCAAACGCGCAACCGGCAAACGAGGGCGCGCCACCTCCGGGCAGCACACTCGAGTTCGCGTCACGCCGAAACCGCATCACGGAAACCGAACGAAAACCCGATTGAAGCGGTTTTTCTCACCCAATCCTTTTCCCACACAGACCTTGAAATACTGCATTTTCAACATGTGCGTGTGCCTTCAAAACTTATGGCAGCTTACCACGCAGTCAACTGAAACGTCATGAGTGAACAGCATGAAATCTAATATGGAAATGAGGTCTTCATAAGCGCGACACCGTGGCGACAGGTAAAGCTGCGCAGAACCACGCACGAACTTCCATGATGCACCACTAAAAAATTTCGTAGCTAATCCAATAGGCAACGTGAAGTAACTTAATTCGTAAAAGCCGATTATTTCTTGAGATTGCGCGATTTCTTTTGACGAACTGCCGGCATTCATGCGTGATTAGTTCTTAGCCAACCGCTCCGCCAAGCACGAACGCAAACAGTGGAAAGCAAAGTTGTTGTAGTAACCGCACACAGCGTGAGTAAGACGCGAACAGAGCATCAGCGCAGTTTTGTCGTTGCATATGTGCAATGCTTAAAAACAAAAAAACACAGTCTTGACAGCCTGATTTGAAGTAAAGCAGCAGCCTTGTGTTATTCAATGAGAGAAATTCCGAGCACTGAGTTGTGTTTCCAAAAACCAATTTCGATGTTGTGTAGAAATTTTCTGTACACTTTTATCATAGCTTTTGCGAAACAACCAAAGCTTCAAGTCAGTGTTTCCCAACCTTTTTAGGCTTGCGGCACCCTACAGAAGAAACATAATTTGCGGCACCCAGTGGCGAACCCATAGCAATTTGCTTTAAGGTTTGATATTTTTAAAATGTATTTTTAGTCAAATACTATACTGCAAAACCTATTAGCTCGCGATACCCCTGAGCATTGTAAATGCCACCCAAGGCTTCCGCGACACCCCGGTTGGAAACCACTGCTTTTGAAATTTCAGCAGGCATCACACGGTACTGATCACACAGGAACTGATAAATTGGTGCAGCTCATCAACGTTACCACTGCATGAGTAAACTTACGAACACGGCCAAGACAAAACGTCCACGTGGGTTATTTTAGAGCTGCTCCTAACAGATGTTCGACAGACTGCTGATACGGCGTTGAACTGCAAGCACAAACCAAAGACAAAAGCATTCGCGGAATACAGCAAATTTTAGACTTGTCAATTTTGTAAACAGCGTAGGCTGTGCTATCACATAATGATGTTGAAAAGTCATCGAAATTTGTGCAACGCAAAAATAGAGAGACTATGACTAAAACACAGTAGCAGCACTTCCTTCGGTACTTTACTCGCTCAAACCCGATTCTTATTTGCTAAGCAGCCCAAAACAGGGGTGATTCAGCGCCAAGGGCCTTTACAAAAAGATTAGCAATTTATGTGAGTTCAACACTATACAACTTCGCCGCTGTTCCGTAACACCTCACACCACAAAGCCGGTAACTGTGTGACCTTGCGCCATATGCATAAGGGCAGAGATTCATCGGACTGGCTCAGCAAATTCGACGACTGCGATCTAATAATAGCATGGCGCGCACCTCGTGACCGTATGTGAGCTGAGCGTTGCGCAACCGTTGTGACGTCACCAACAAACAGCACACAAAGAGAGCAAGGCAAACCCGATCGTGCGTGATATTTGCGGATGCGCTGAGTTTTTAAAAAAAACAACGTCTATATGGCTACGTACCGCTGGCCGCTATATAGCGAAGACGTCCCACCGCACATACGCAGTATAAAGCACTGCTTTCATGAATAGAGTCTGACACATTAGTTTCCATTGAATATTTGGTTTAGGGCGTGAAGTTCTAGCCAAACAGCAACACACTGAAAACACTTCGCGGTATTACATACAGGCCGCGGAAACATTCCATGCCATGTCGTATTACAGAATTGTCATGCCTTGCTTGCCGCTGCATAGAGATCTACCGATTAAGCTACCAACGCAACTGCCTGCAATCTCAGCCGTTTACTTTTGTCGTGATGGTAAGTTGGTAACCGTTTACAAACATTGTCAACTTTTAACTGAAGATATGCGCGCGAGTGCACTGTTACACAACAAATGCAGCGGGTGTCAGGGGCGTTTAGTGGGCGTAGCATGCCCGCCACCAACCATATCAAGTTAAACGTGGTGACAACGAAAAGCACAAAAGTAACCAATGTGGTGAAGATTATGTCAGAAGGCCAGTAAGTAGCAATTACAGAAATTAGAAGTACAACATCACATACTTTGACCAGAAAGGAATATAACGCACAAATACCATTTTGACTACTTTTTCTTTAATTTTTGCACCAATTCGCAAAGCTGGAAACCACGATCAACAGCAACCATCAACGTCGTATAGGATATCTACATGCAGGTTTTTTTAAGGTGTTTTAGGGGCCTGATTCGGTTCCCTAAAGTCAGAGAAAATTATCAAGGCGCTCAAAACACCTGTATTTATATGAAATTTAGTCGGAAATTTTTTGGGTCCCTACAGGTCCATAACATTTTCCTTAAAAAAATTGTAATATTCCAAAATCATAATGTCATGTTTACCTCAGTGTACTAATACCACATTTTGCTTCTACCTTCCATTTTACATTTTCCTGGAAACTGTTGCACACCAATAAATGCAATTACAAATATGTTTCCATTAAATGAGAGGCTTAAGATTATGCTGCTACAGCAGTGTTCTCCAACACAAGAGTGGCGCAGAAATCCCTTGAATGGCCTGCACTTGTGTAGCTGACAACTCAACATAAATCAGGTCTGCAAAACATCTGCTTACTTTCACTTTTTCTAACTTGCATTCAGTAACACCACACTAAAGTCTGTCAGTAGCCACGTTTTGAAACCGGTATTATCTCTGATAAGGAAGTGGCCAGATTAATCTGATGACCTTCTAAATTAATTCCAATCTGTTTTTCCACCTTATCCGGTTCAAAGAAAAATATAATTTATTGCAAGTTACAGTTTCAATCCCAAATATCTACAAATAACATATTATACAGTATAGAAAAACAATGCAAATCAACAGATTGTTTGTTTTAAGGAAATCAGCCTAAAATGCACGAAATGCAACAGCTACACCACAAAGTCCCTGTGACAAGTTTTGAAAACACAAACAAAACACATCCATAAACATACAAAACAGGTCTTACTGTGACAAAAAGTGTATGCATGATTGCCAATATCTTACTTTGTTTTGGGCACTTCAATGCTAGCAGAAACACAGCGACCCTTGTGAGGACTGCCTTCCTCAATCATTTTTTTGTAGTCCAGTGGAGGACTATGTTGCAACCTTTGGCTTCTTCTGTAAAAAGAAAAGGTGGAGTAGTACTTAAGGCCAACAAAACAGTGATGGCACTTTACTACTTAGATGAGTTCAAACTTTTGAAATCAAAATAAAAAACAAAATACTCTAAAAGTTAACAGCATGAGAAGATAAATTACACTGAGATAAGCAAAAGATTTTCGAAAGCAGTATGCGAACACCTAATGGTATCATGCCAGATTTTGAGGACAACAATGATTTAAAACAAAGACCTTAAGGTCTAAGATGTTACTTAGCAAGTTCAAATAGTAAGCACACTAGCCCATTTCCTCTATTGAAACAATGTGCTCTTGACAACACTTGTATTATGTAATAGTTACAAAGCAATATTGTCACAAAGTCTAGCTGGACTTTGATGCAGTCTAGCTGGACTTTGATGCAGCTCCTACCACAAAATCAAAACAATAACAGCACAGTTCACACAAGTCAACCTGGAAACACTTCTACCAGTGGTTCCCAACCTTTTGACTGGAGGGAGCCAAATCCAGACTTACAAGATTGGTAGAGAGCCACTCGAAAGAAATTTTAACAAAAGTCAGTTGACATGTTTTGCTTCATAACAGAAGAAAGTCTGTTAAACAAAATATTAGAGGCTTATTTAAAGACTGCTGAGGGCTGCACAAAATGTGCTTGGAGGCCACATGCGGCTCTCAAAACAGTGGATGAGAACCACTGACTTACACATTTTATTTCCCAATTTTCCCATTCTATTTCCCATTTTAGGAAACTTAAGCTCTCTGTAAACAAATCTTTCATTGCTTAATGAGCCTGCACAATGCAAAATTTAAAAACAATCATCATAATGGCAATCACTGCACCTTTTGTCCAAAAGTCGAACTTCAGATGGCTGTCTCAAAACAAACTGCTTTTCTTCAGCACTTCCAGGAATGCTGAGATAGAGCTGATCTTCTTTGTAAGAGTCAAAATATGCAGCAACTTCTCTTTCGTTGTACGTTATGTAAGTCTATGTAGATCAACAAGAACAAAACATGACATGGTATTTTGATGGTTTTCATAAAATTCAATCAGTCACTGTGAGATGGAACGGACCATGATTGTAAACAAGTGTCTTGTAAAATTTGCTTTAACAAATTATTGATAGATGTGTGACACTTACCTTCAAGTACAACCTAACTATAGCACAACAACTACACCACATAGTTTCATTTTCAAAACCAACTGATTTAATTGATTATAACTACTTGGAATAACTTCTAATGGGAGTTGTTTTAAGAGCTCTTGCATTCTTTGATTTGGAATGGTCAGATTGAAGCTGCATTTGTAAATTGTACATGTTACCTCTAAGTACTGTGTCCATCTTATTATTCATACAAGAAATAGTTATATTCTTGTGACATAGACAAACATTTAGGAACAGCAGCTTATATATAAATGTGTATACGTTTCTATGTTTTAAGCACAAAAACTACACACGAGCAACCATTGTTTAAAAAAAGATGTTTGTTTAATTATGCAAGAATTGCAAGCACAATCAATCCTTGTACATATAACATGACAAGCTCCAAATATAACTATACTTAGCATATCTACAGTACAGTGAGATGCAAGATGTGGCAGAGCCTTGTTTGACATTTAACACTTTGAGAGCCGGTCTACGATATATGCATACTTCGATTTCGGACTAAAAACCAGCAGTTTTCGGTTGCCTTACCAATGCCCTATCTCCTCCACCGATTGCACTAGAGAGCTATACAAGGGCTCAAATGGATCGACCAGTCTAGATTGCACTCTAAAAAAAATTTTTTGGTTGGGGGGTGCGGATTTTTTGTGACTGACGTCATAAGTGAAGTAGTTTTAGTGTCATTTTGGCTCATGTTGCCTGGCCTAGGGCCCAACCGCTAGGCCAAAGTGTTTCGCTGAAGTTTTCATTGGAAACTAGGCTCGAGTCCAAGTCTTTAGAGCCTTTGATCGACTTTCTAACGTTTCTGGTTCAAAAGTTATGATCTAAAATAAACAAATTAATTATCTAATTAGCTAATTAGTGAAATATTTTTACTAACTTACATCACAACTTTTGAACCCAAAACCCCAGCAGGTCATCCAAAGGATCAAAAGACTCAGATTGTAGCCTAGTTTCCAGTAAACACTTCAGCGAAATACTACCACCTAACGGTTGGCGCCCAGGGCCAGGCAAAGTGGGCCAAGGTGGCCTAAAAGTCCTCCACTTATGACGTCACTCACAAAAAAACCGCAACCCCCAAGCAAAAAAATTTTTTTCGAGTGCAGACTAGAAGACTTGCCGCGTCTTTCGAGACTTTTACCGGGTCTGTAGAGCATACCGGACCAGAGAAATTCCCGCGCAAAGCCACGTGCGTTTCGGCAATTTTTTCGAAAATCCCCGAATCCTAGCCGATGCCAAAGTGTTAACAAGCATTCAACATGCACAAACAGAACAACCTCACAAATAGAACACTCTGCCCATCAACACATTTAACTATTGTTCCCTAGCTCTAAATGCATTATGTGTTTCACATTAATTAATGTTCTGCACATAAAAAGTAACAACATCAATAGTTCAAATAGTATCATAGGTTAATTGACAGAGATGTCTCCAAAGAACAAACTGAGAAGCTATTAAAACAAACATCACACTTCCATATCCTCACAATGACACTAGCAGTAATTCTTATTTTAAGATCTACTCAACTGCAACTTGCAGTCATAAGTGAAATGAAAACGATTCTTAATACCAAAAAGACTGACCTCTACATAAGCCTATGTTTAATAGAAAACCAATCCCTGCATGAAACAGGTGATACATCTCAGTGATATCACCAAGGAGCATAGGGAAGACGTGAACTTGCACAACATATCCTTGGCTTGTTCCTAACAACTAAAATGTTATTTGTTTATTTAGTTACAAGTGAAAGACAGACTTGTTTAACAAAATCAACACACTGTGCTTCACAGCAAAGCATTTTCAAAATCGAGCAACACATGCAAGTTTTTGGTTTTAGTCCTGGATTATCTTGATCTCATACTGTCAAACATAAAGACCTGCTCAGATACAACAAAACATTTAAGTGGGTATATCAACAAAAACACCTGTTTCTGTTGTTTTACACAACACATCTTTTAAGAAAACTTGAATATTAACTGACCATTCAAAATTCAACTTTTGTTTGAAATCTTACGTACGAAACGTCACATGAGGTTTGGCATACAAGGTTCATGTTGTCCATGATCTGGCAGTGACTCCACCACAACATTATATTTATGCAGCTAATGATTTAAATCAGTAACGCCCAGTCTGTGGCCCACGGGCCGCATGCGGCACAGTGTAGGTTTTAGCTGCAGTGAAAGTATCTCACATACTGACAACCAGTTCTTATTTTGATAATCTTGAATTTGACATTTTTGATGTAGGCAGTCCTCAGTGGCACTTTAACACGTCTGTTACCATTGCAGTTGGATTTGAATGAATTTAGTACATTAGCTTAAGCTAAATTCAGTTTGCTAAGATCAAAGTAAGCCATTAAATGTACAGCCCTCACTAATATGTCACTCATTATTATGCAGCCCTGCTTAAGATCTTAGATATAATATGTCACTATCTTAGACAGTGACATATTTTTGGCTCAGTAAGCTGTTGCGTTCGGAAATCCTGAGCGGCATATGGGCAAAGCTTCGCACTGTGGCAGCAAGCAACAATAGAGTTCACATGCCATGATCACTCTATTGTTGTTTGATCGCGCCACATGATATATGTATGGTGTTGTTCTTCACGCACATCCCATTTGTGGTGAATCACACAATCAACGCAACACCACTGGAGAGGTTGCAACAAAGCCATTTGGGTTGGACATAGCTGATTTATATGAATTGCCTCACTGACACCTAACTGCTCAGTTTACTCAAATGCAGTGGAATTAGCCAAACAATCAGGCCATGAATATCCATCATGAAATGCACTGATTTTTCCATGTTTTTGTCTTACCACCAGTGCAATCAAGACCAAGCAGTAACCAAATGTGTACAGATGCTGCAGAAGAAATTAACATACTTTCTGAAATGGACGAAGTTTCACATCAGATAATTTCTGGAAACATCCACCAATCATATCTTCAAAGCGACATTCTTTGGTATGGTTTCCACCATCAAACTTCACCAAGTAAACCTTGTCGTTATTACAAATCTTTACTGACTGCAAAGAACAAAAAATTTTAATTTAACCAGCAGCTGGCATTAACATGATCAAAGTGAACAATGTCACATTCAAATTTTAGTGCATATAATATGTCTTTAAACCATTTGTAAGAACAAATCAAGTTACCAAGTACCAACAGGTCCATTAAACATTATTGCATGAACCTGAAATTAATTGCACCAGTGCAAGATAGTGACTTCATGAATGGAACGATCAAAGTGACCTGTCTTATCTTTTGTAACTTTTTTGAAGCGTAAGCTAATTCCTTTAAAACTAACCCTGATTCAACAATCCAACCAGCCTATACATGTTGGCATGATGATGGTCAGCCACAAGACCAGTGTCCGTCTGACACCAGTACAAGGCAAACCTGCTTTTAATCAAAATCACATGTGAACCATATGGCATTTAAGCCACACTAAGGAACTGAAAGCATTCTTGCAGGCACTGGATTAACTTTCTGCAGCGGGACTTCTGAACAAACACGTTACACAGCCCACTTCGAATGACTATGGCAAATTCGTCGCGTCAATCTGTTTCCATTCGAGACGAGGCTGGCGTGGAGTGCACTCGGAACAGCCAAAACACATTGCACGCCAGAGGTGGTTTATTTTCTTTTTTTACACGCACGAGTTGCTCCCTCCAGGCACTTTTTACGAACGCGCACCACACCAACGCAGAGAGAAGAGCATTGCGTCAGCGCCTTTCGAAGGAAAAACAACACAATGCGCACGCCGGCTTCCGTCCACACGTCACAGTAACTAGAACTGACGTGACCAACGGAGCGAACCGTTCTTACCGATATCCCGCAGTTGGATTTGAACTTGAAAAAATCCAAAACATGCCATAGATGGACAGGTAAGTGAGTGCACAGCATCAGGAGTGCTGTGTTTGTTTTTTCCCCACAACTCTTCCACCACCACCAGTGGCACTGGGGCAGCAATAACGCAGTGGAGGTTGGCCTTAACTTCAATTAAACACAATTTATTCCCAATATTTGCGGAAATTTTGAATTTAGCAATAATGTTCTCAATGAGTTGTCAAAGGGTCCACCTCTCTGAAATCATGAATATTCGGTATTTCACTAACATTGCTTTAACTGGCTGTGTCAAGAACTGGCATGACCGGGAGGAACCCGCTGCAACAACATTTCCCACTTTTTTAGAAAGAAAAAACGTTCCTGTACTTTCTAAAGCGGCCGCAAAACCTACACGTGCTTTCCGCCATATTTTCTGAAATTGTAACGCAAGCTTCCTTTCCAACAAAGCGTTCCCCCCACTTCTCAGTTTGCTACTACACCGATAGACGTATGAGAAGTGTGTTTGTGGGTGATTATCACTAAAGATTAACCAAATCATACGAAGCAGGGCAGTGTTTGTGAATCTAACCTGGAAAAGAAAAATAACGCTCAGAGCAAAGTAAAGAAATCAGGGTAAACAGGGTAGCGAGACAAATTAGAGATGACATTGCGAAACTATGAGTAATCATGCGTTTGAGTTATATTGTGGTTCTTGGTTTGGACGTAAAACCTTGGCAACAAACAGTATCAAAAATCGGGCCAGTTATGAAATTTTCAGTACAATACAGCTAACGCCAGTCACACCCTCCGGAAAAATATCCCGTACGCTAATGACTACACACCATTGGTATGAAGGCAGTGACGTAATTTTAGGTGTTAAGTGTATGAAACTCTATCGAAACCGCGAACTTTCGCACTACTCCAAAGTTGTATAAATCGTTCTGTTTTTCCTAATTCACGCAGGTGAAGTGAACCATATGAGCACGGGACGGACGTGGGAATTTAATAAAAGTTCTGCTAAAAAAACAAAAAGACTCATAACTACAAAATGGCATTGCAGGCTATCAAGTTTTCGTGCAACTTGAGGTAAAGTCTTGTCAAAGCTAGTGCTCCGTTACATAAAGGAAATCCCAACTATAACCACTACGACGTTTTATGTCCAGCCGGTCATATCAAGCCTGTTGGTCGTAACCGCCAGGTAAGCTTCATTAAGGTTGATGGTGCAATCTACTCTACGCAAGCATTACATAAGACTTGCTTCCGAAAAGAAGCTGTTATGAAGTTAAGTATTAATCACTACTAGCGGCACTTGAAAGCACTAATGTTTAATGTTTCTGTATGCTTTCGAGGAATCAGTCGACTGCCATCTGCTTTCGTCTTTTTGCGATGATTCAAACTTGCACATATGGCTATTCAAGTATGTACTTTCCACGATGGGTGTAAGCAAGGAATCGATCAGCAAATTTTTAATAGGAAATCGATTTCACGTAAAATTACGCATGCTCAATCCTGAAAATTGCAAGCTTGAAATTGAAGACTTCTCCTTTTTTGGAATGCAATGGCTTTTTGTGAATTTAATCGACACCATCGCAGTGATGAGTCGTATCCAGGGGCGTAACGAAGTTATATGGTGCTCGGGGCAAGAAGCAAGTTTGGCACCCCCATGTTCGAATTTGAGGTCTTTCGGAAGCAAATCTACTGTATTGAAGAAAGTTGTTGTAATATTATTAGGATTTTCCGGCACCCCCCCGCAGTGATTTGGCGCCCGGGGAATTTTTCCCCTCTTGCCCCCCTCGTTACGCCCCTGGCGGTACCAACAGTAGATTTCATTTCTATGACCTTGTATCCAGGATCGCACACGATAGGTCTACAAATTTTCTTTTATGCAATTTACCTTTGCTTGTTAAAAATCTGCAGGTTTAATAATGCTCCTTTACAGCCAACGTTTCGAGAACAATTGTGTTCGTTATAAATTTGCATTGATACATATTAAAAGTATGAATTGCTACAGAATAAAGAATGAAAATCAGAGGTGAAAGTAAGCCGGAACGCCGTTCCGGTAAAAGAATTATTGCCGGCACGGCGTTCCGGTTAGAATTTCTAGTAGGTTGGTACTATGACGCTGACGCAACAATGGCGATACCTGAACTTTAATAGAAACAGCTTTTACATCTTATTTCCTGAGCAACGTATCATATCAGTTCAAGGCAAATCATTTCTAGCCGCCTCTACGTTCGTT
>Ga0210059_1006536_pt1 | contig 18669 bp, 11 predicted proteins | sample Ectturendosymbi2_FD_188042 | JGI IMG/M metagenome (GOLD analysis project Ga0210059, IMG submission 188042) | Ecteinascidia turbinata endosymbiont from Florida, USA - Sample 2 (SPAdes) (version 2) | ecosystem: Host-associated > Tunicates > Ascidians > Unclassified | place: Key West, Florida... | reverse complement strand
TTGCTGCCCGCGAGAGCTTTCTCAATTGTAGAAAATGTTGCGAAAGCTCGACTCGAATAAGTAATTGTTGTTACAGAATTTCTTCCATACTACAACGAAATCTTTACATCGAAATGAAAGAGACTTCTGCCGCCCGCGGGAAATTTATGGTGATAATTTGGCCCTTCGAACTTTCTGAGCTGTGCAGGCCTGCCTTAGACAGTTTATTTCAGATTTGAGGTTCTCAACTCCTGCGGAAAAGTAATGAGAACAACACGCGAACTAATCAATACCGAAACCAGCTAATGCGAGAGTCGATTACGTAATATCAACGAAATATCAGATAGAAAAAAAGGCATTAATTTACTCAGTTTGTACTGCTTTGAAGTGTCACGAATGGTCTGTGGGCATCCATCTCCCTAATCCTTTTTCCGTGGGCAACGGCAAATAGCCATGTGAACCACATGGCTACTTTTGAAGTTAATGCTGCATTGGTGATAGGCCAATAGGTGGTCCAATATAACTGCAAAACATTTATTCACAAAAAAAGACGAAAATCCATACCTTAGCATCGGGAAAAGCTTCGTGAAGTTGTTCCCAAAATAAAAAACATGGCAGATCTGTCACCGCATCCACACCTTCGTACATCCGTCGGAAATCATCTGGAGTTGCCCCTTCCCAAAACACTTTGTTCCATTCTCGGTACAAGTAATGGCCGTTCTCCAGGGAGTCGTACACATTGTAGCCGAGTACTGTGAGGGCCTCGGCCATGGTCTTCGTACCAGTTTTTGAATATCCAGCAAAAATAACTTTCATGGTTTTGCTCTGTACTTTATTTTGCAATAAAAATTCCTATTCGAGGTATCAACTAGATCTATTATGAAGTGCCACTTCACAGTGGTGTAGCAACCTCTTTCAAAGTGGAGGGCACAAGTGCACGTCAAAAAACTATGGAAAATTGTTTTCATCAAGCGATTTGCTTTAACAATGGACCCAACACTAATGGTGTTGCTTAAACATATTTAAGCAAAATTCAAAATGTAAAAGTGGAGGGCCACGCCTCTCCAGAAAAAAAATGAAGGGGCCCAGACACATGCGCTCCACCCTGTTCCGCCACCTCTGCCACTTCACATCACCATTGTAAACTTCCAAAAATGTGCAGAGTTACGTTTAACTTACCAACTGTTTCAAATTGAAAAAAGTTTGTAAAACAGTGTTGACTAGCAGTGCAGTGCCTTGTTCGTGTCGGCCTTGGGAGCTGGGAAATTAGGTAGTTTTGAAAAAAGCTGTAATTTTACACAATGACAATGACAGGTTCATGAAAAAACTCAATGAAAACAAGAATATTGCACCAACATACTGATAATAATCAATTGCCTAGCAATGACTTTCACTGAACTCTAAGACGCTTTCGTTTGAATGACATGGCTACCTGTTTATGCTGTTAGACTCTGGCAATTACCTAAAAGCTGATTTACAGTATAGTTGCTTTCCTTTTAAACATTTCAGCATGATACGTGCTGGAATTGCATTATCCTGGTCGTAACGCTACACCTGGAATAACGGTGCTTACTGATCAAACAGCCTTGTGTTTGCTGATCTAGAACATCTGTGTTTACTAATCTGACGAATGCTTGGTGTCGAATGCAAACTTGTGATACTCCTGAAGTACAACCTTTACCTTCAAAATCAGAGCAGGAGTCGGTATGAAACGTTGGACGCAAGGATGACGGCTTTTGTTTATTGTTGAGCTCCTTATCTTCGGCTGCTTGCTGACAAAAAAACTGACCTCAAACTGCAAATTCTAAAAGTTACTTTCCAACTTGTTGAGTGTTAGTGCCGTGACTGATTGACAGAAGATTGTGAAATACACAAAAAAGAGATTACGCAGCCAAGTATCTCGCAATGTTTTGGTAGTCTTCACGTTTTGAACTGGATAGCAACATTTACGTTAATTGCAAACGGTGAATATTTCGTACTCTTCACGCTTTACTGTACAATCCTTGTCATTGCGTTACTTGCTGTCTTTGAACATTTATAAATATTTATGCATTATTTTCATTAAAATTTGTCACGAAATGCATCGATTGTCATTTTATGTTTCACTTGCACACAGGGCAGGGACACAGGCTCGCATCAATCGTACTCGAACCACAGACCGGGACCCTCAATTGTCAATGCCCACCTCACTCCCTAAGCACAGCTTTTCTTGGACAGTGTGGGAATTGGACAAAACTTTTTTTTCTTAAAGTTTTGATGAATGCAGGCCAGGTATTGATGACGTGTTTGAGGCTGGTGGACATTTGCAAGAAAACGCGAACCCCATTGTCTAGTTGCGAAACGTTATGAAACAGGTCAAGACTTATATCCAGTTGTACAGATGCGGCCAAACGCGTGTCATTAAGCAATGGCAGTTCTAAGATCGTTATTTATATGTTGAGTTCTGGAAATGTCAAGCATCGTAAGTAAACAAACTTGTTTACTGAACTATACAGAAATAAGCAAGAGGTAGAAAGTCGTTAGGAATGAAACAAGTTCTATAAACTTCATGCAAAATCCTGATTTAAAAGCTGGTTGCGGGTAATTGTGATACCTGCCCTTTCAAAAGGGAGGCGTCGGGGTTCAAGGTGCCTTTTTCGTAAATAGTATCATAGGTAATTTCACGGTCTATCAAGATCAACTTGAAACAAATATATTGCAGCTTTTCGCGAGTAAACAAATTTCCTAATGTTTTCCCATAACTTCTGATTATCATTTTTAGGTCAAAATTGTTGTAGAACATGCAAATGTGACAATCATATCTCCACGATGTGTGCGTTTTTTTCCTTGAACTCAAGTCAACAGTTTCGTACTCCCGATCCGTACAAATGTAACAATTCCTGGGTACATAACAATACGCTTTATAACTATAGTAATTGATCCAATACACTGCAGCCATCTCGGGTGAAAAGCTTTTTGTTGTTTAAATTTCGGTGACTGTTTGTTACACAAGGAAACACTACATGCTGTATATGTTTGCTTTACAACAAACGCGCCAGTTTTGTTTGCTGGTATTATAGAACTTTCATTAATGTCTTCCAGTGTAAAAATCTCGAGTTTTGTCAAACAAACACTAATTTGAAAAAACACAAGCGTATTGGTAACAAATTTTTTTATAAGCTTCCATCCACCTCAACGTCTTACTGCCCCTTGCCCTATCGTTGTTGCAGCGTCCCACACGAGACAGGATAGAATTTCGTAAGCATTGCAATTTCAAATTACATAGAAAGCAATTTACAGTCATGATCGAAAGCATGCAGCACATGAAACCGTAAAGTGTAATTAAAGTCATTTACAAAATTTGCGTGGACCATTCTGGAACAATTTTACTACGAAAGTGCAATGATTTCCATTTTGGGGCGGAAAGTACATGTTTTGATGCAAATGCGATGTTATGTATACAGCACATAATATATGAAAATTTATAGTGAAAAAAAGAAAAGTTATGGGATTGTTGGAGGAAAAAGCATTACTTCGTTTATCTGCTGCATATGTGTGGCATGATCTCTGCGAAAGAGGACGATCGTCGTCAGGGCCGCAACGCAGCTGCTATTTTCGGTGCAGTAAAATTGTAACTTCTTGTTTTGCCTAACAACCAAAAAAGTTTTTGGCGCTTTCACAATGTTTTTGAAAATTTCGGGGGGGGGCGCAATGGCCCGGTTAACCACCTGGTTGCGGGCCTCATCTTCGCATCCCGCGTGACAAAAACGTTGAGGGTAGGTTCAGTTGCAGGTGATGCCAGAGTGGAGAAATACTGTGTTTCCCGTATGCCTATCGGTTCCCCATACCTAGAATGATCGCCTTGCACGGCTGAAGAGCCAGTTCGCACTTCCAAGAGATTATTCGCTCCATAGCTGGAGCCCTGTCAGGTAGCACCATTGCGTTTCGAAACATGCCTGAGAATAAGGGTGGATTGAAGATGTTCACATTTCCCCCAAACTGCAAAATTCCCGATTGCAGTTACGTCACCTGTTGGAATTTAACGTCTTGTCCAGAACTAAATCGATCATAATACTAGGTACATACAGCAAAGTTTCAAACCACTTTGACATGAATTAAGAACAACCAGCATAAATTGGTTTAATGACCATACACGCGTGGAAGGGCGCTGGGTTAGATTGTTTAGAGTTGAACCAAATCCACTAGAGTGCGAAACTGCTTTCAACAACTTCTGCATATATTTCAAACCCACCAATTTTTTTCATATTTAGACAAAGAGCAACCTATTCATAAGTCATACGCGTTGTATCATCCAGCCATGTAGTCAAGACAGTAATCTTTGAGACAGAGATCTGATTCCAAGTATACGTGGCCGAAACTTTGTCGTGAAGCCTAAGACCTGAACGTTCGAGACCATGCAGACCGAAATTGGAGATACGAAAATTTTTCGGCTTCACCAAAATTGTACATAAATTAATCGAAAAAAAGTCATCCACGCTTCGGATACACGTAGCCAGGATTGCAAAATTTGGGGTTTTCGAATTCATTCGGAGGGACCTGGAATTTTGTTTGATATGATGTTCTAGCGTGACGTATTTTTTGTAACACCTTTTTCTTCAAAGATCGCAGCGTTCGCCTGATCTTTGTATTTTGCGTTTAATTGTTGTACGTTATTTCACAGTATATCTGGACAGAGATAAGTGCTTTAGGTTTTGTTTAATATATTCGATGTTGTTTGATGTTCGCTATCAAGACAAGTATCTACATCTCAGTTTGTATCTACCGCAGTTTGTTTTTAAGGAAAACGTTAGGTTCCCGGTATGGACCTGTAGGGACGCGATTTCTCTGATTCTAGGGACCCGATTTTCTCTGATTCTAGGAACCCGATGATAATTTTCGCTGGTTCTTGGAACCCGATTTTCAATTTTAGGGACCCGAATCGGGTCCCTAAAACGCCTTAAAAAACTGATCTACCGACAAGGTAAAAGTTTTGGGGTAATTAACTAATTCATTAAACACACTTGCATGCTGTTAAAGGGAGAACATACGTTTTTTGCCTTGCAGAAGAAACGTAGCGCTAACTTAGGGACAGAGAAAATTACAACTGTTCTTTTTTAATTAGAAAAAACACAAAAGCTAGTCTGACAAATAGCGCAAAGCCTTTAGTCGCACACAAAAATCGACAAATATTTTTTGCTACGGTGGAAAGCAAAGGAAGCGGCTGGTTGCCATGGAAGTTCACATTGTTCATAATGAAGTTGAGCGTTCCAGCAAAATTTTACAACAAAATTGCAAGCAACGAATAGAGAAAAACTAAATATTAAACAATGGCGAACGTGACGTAGACCAGCATGTCGGACAACACGCTACGACAGGTGACGAAACATGAGAAAAATTATTACACGAATATTCTACGACATTCCTTTCCACATTCGGAAATAACATCTTCATTTGTCAGAGATGCTGGTTCATTCTTTACAAAACCCAGCAAAACAAACCGACATTTACTTTCATGTGTCATGCACCGAAGATAGGAAGCGAGAACCCTCACGACAGCTGAGAAGTTAGCTTCGGAAGTAACTGTGAATGCTCCAAAACAGACGTCTCTATGCGACGCTTTTTCTGTTCAATCTCATTGCAATTTGTGACTGTCCTGCAGTAATTATACGATGTACAATATGCCATGCTCATGTTTAATTTCTAGCCCTTATGGCTAAAACATCCCAGAACTTCCAAACAGGGGCCAATGAAAATTGGGTGACCCTGATTATAGTTGTCTCTGAAAGGCCGCAATAACCTTATTTTAGGAGACCTTTCATTACTACACCATGGTATTGCGCCTCTACGTGTAATACCTACTGTGCTGTGATGTGAGAATATACTAATGGTATTCAAATGAAGAAAGTTCTTGTTATATGACGTAAAATTACTAGGAATGTAACATGCGACAAATTTCAAGGCCACTGTCCGATACAATGGTATTCCCATGGACAAACCTGTCGTATAGTCAAGGCCGCGCTGAGAAGCAATATAAATCCACAACTATTTTGCAGTCAAGAAAACATGTCAAGGCCTTGTTCAAATTTTTGCTGGTGGTTTTATTCGATGGCTTATCGTGAGGTTTTAGTGAGACAGCGTTTTGTACAATGGTAATTTCAAGATCTGCATTCTGTGTCTCGTCTGCTTTGATGACTATAGAGAACAAATCCGTTGTAACTTTTATTTTTCTGGAAAGCTTGGCGATGCGGATAAGAGAGAATATAGAGATTCTACAAAAGACATGTATCTTTAAAAAACGATCACGGAATTCAACGTGAATTGTTCACCCGGTCTCGTAAACTAACCGATAATCTCGAAGTAGGGCGTACGCTTCTAAAATCTGGTTTACAATATTTTCATCCGCTATATAATCGTCCAAGCACAATTAAGTCGTTTTTCGGCGTTTTATTGGTTCAGATAAACCTGCGGCCCTTGAGTGTGGCGCAGAAGAACAAACCGTCGACCATGTTGTCCTCGAATGTCAAATCCATCGACCTCCTCGTAGACTGCACGGCCTGACAGTTCTGGACGATGAGACAATCGAATGGCTGCTCAACACCTAGTGCAGCCTACCAGTGGACAGTAGCAATTCGCTCAAAAGAAGAAAAATTTGACAGAACTTTTCGAAATCTGTTTGATTGAAACTAAGATAAATATAGTAGAAGCTTCTCGAAATTACTTATTTGAAATTTGCTTAAGATTTACAAATAGATTACAGGGATGTGCTGGCAACTGGCTTACATGAGTAATTCTGGGTTTGATTACAGAAAAACATAGCATGCCTACTTTCATCCTCCTGATGTAGGCCTGCCGGCCTCTTGTACCCCCTCTCGTAGGCCATGCCTACATCTTCCACTTACAACAAGTTGACACGGGTAGCACATCGACAAGGCGAACATAATGCAGCAGAGTGAAATTAATCGCACTAAGCCTTGCCAAAGTCCAAGCAATAGAGACAAAGTGGACACAAACATTTCCATCTCTGTCTGCATTAACCCAGAGGCATTGTCAGTGTTGGACTCGTGATGCCAAGCAGCTTTTGTGCAATTAGTGCTTCCTTTTGCCAATAGCCACCTTTTTGGTCTTTGCCTATTATTTTCCCCTTTCGTATTTTTAGGGCCCAGACCCACCCATCTATCGAAACCTGGCGACACGCCAGCATTTAAACATGCATTCTCTGATTGCTAGAGTAAAAACATGTGCCCAAACACTAGCATTTGATTTTTGTCAAAAAGGAGAAAGGTTGGTTCATTGATTACCACTGTGTAATCATTGGAGTGATGGCTAGAAAAATTCAGAGACGAAACTTTTATTGCGAAAAAAGCACACCAGACGAAATTATTTCGTAACAAAAATGGATTGCAAATGTTGTTACTCCTGATAATGATTTCTTGTACATTTTCCAATATATTCTGCTACGTATAACAACCACATAAAAATAATAAAACCGGTTTGGAAATAGAGGGGTGATTACCCTCCCACAATCCAAACACTTGTGATAATTGGACAACATTACGAAAATCCTGCAAAGAATTGCCTAACGCAAATTTGTGATAGACGTTGGGCTCTTTGATTTGTTTTCAGATATTTGTAGAGCGTAGGCTGTTTTGTGGGTGGAAGCATGGCTCAGCCTTGAGCAGGAAATATTATGTGCAAAAGATGAAGACATTTTTGTTCTTAAGTGTTCACCCATTTCAAATAAAAATATGTAGAAAAACTGGTGAATTAAGTGAAAAACGGAAATTCGAAAAATCACAAAAAGTTAGGCAAATTTTCGTGTTCTCTAAATAACTGTATGTGACACTGATACACATGTGTACATGATCAGAAAAACACGTTTTTAACAAAATTTAAAGCATTGAAAAAAAATGTCCGCACGTGCTCCCAGTTTCCAGCTACTTTGTAGCAGCCATATGCTGCAACGACTGAATACACAAACAGTGAAGCTAGCATTTCTTTTCCATAACCAGCAGCTAATGGATGGTTCTGCATTTCTTCCATAACTTTGCCACCTTTGTTTTTGTGTGGGAACGGTTGATTGGGAACAGGAACTTCAAGAAACTTGCACAAGGGCTCCCATCCGTCCTGTACTTGAAAAACTAGTAACTTGTCTTTTGGAGCTTTCTATAAAAACACTATCGTTGTAAAAATTTTTGTTTGGCAAACATATGCCCTACACATCATAATATACAGATCAGAGCCGTGTGAAAGGTTGTTGGACCCCCAAAAAAATCTAGATGGGGCCCTTTAATATCAGCAGGCATTTAGGCAGATGCGTGCTTTTAAGAGTCAGTTGCATATTAGCCCCTTGAGCAGCGCTATTTCAAAACCTAACAAGATAAACTAATAATCTTGAATCAGGAAGAAGTTCTTAACTAAATAACTTGCAATATTTAAACAAACTTGACCCACTTTTATTACACATTGAGCAAATAAGCAAGGGCATGCACCGCATTTGCTAAAAATTTCAAAGCGTCACTTTGTACATACCGCAACTTGCTAATACAATATATATTGTGGGGCCCCTACGAATGGTCGGGGCCCCCCAGGTCGGGGGGTACGGGGCTGCCTTGCCACAGCGCTGATACAGATGTCCATGTAGTTTTCTTTCAAACAAAGGAAAGTAAGATAGCGTATTGCTTTTCACCGGATTGATGAATATCTAGGCCTGCACCTTTGGGATAACCAACGCAAATTTCCTCCAGGTATAGGAATGCGCGTCGGAAGGATTTTTTTCAGGGTGGGGGCAATAGCGGATTTTTCCAGAGGTAGCCAAAAATGATTTTTCCAGGGGGAGCTAAAAGCGGTTATATTTCATTTTTCCCTCTCGAAAGTAAGAAAACAACCTTTTTTTCTAAAAATGTAATAGAACAATGTCAAATGTTATTATACAGGGGGCCAAGGCCCGCCCGACCCCCCTTCTGTCGCCCATGGGCGTAGGTAAAGTTAGCTGCAGTGGAATACATTTTTCAAAGATCGAGTTATAAGTTGCGGCAAGGTATCTTCAACCTGACGTAAATTAACTCTTCGTAGTAAATTTTATTCACCAAGGACGCAAAGTCAGTGAATCCTAATTGTAATAGACGTACGCAGGTTTTTTTTTAAGGTTTCGCTTTGGTGACCGCAAGGAAATTTTAAGAGACCGCTTGGAGGAATTTGAGAGACCGTTCTCCATTGATGTGATCTCAGGTCACTATATTTTGAGAGACCGTTGGAGAAATTTTAGAGACCGTTTTGGTCCCTCAAAACACCTTAAAAAAAACACTGGACGTACGTGTTTTTCAAAAGTTGAATGTGTTGCACTGAACCACGGAAATGCAAGTAAATTCTGGTGCAATTTAATTTAAATTAACGTTTGATTTCAAGACTTGGTTTGTAGTGGTGTCATAAACAACAAGGTCCTCCTGAACGCATTTTTGCAACCGTATGAATGCCACCACTGTCTCACTGCGCTTATTTGCATCATTTGCATGAACTCTGGTTGGTCAGTTTTTAGATATGATGAAAAGAGTGTTTTTTTAAATGTTTCCAGGAAAATTTGTTAAACAAGCGCTCATATTTAAAATATGCCATATTTCAAAATCCAGTCAGTCTCTGTAGCTACGTTACAGAATGATTTTTCACCCTGGCTATTTTTAGCTAAATAAAAAGTATTGCTATTGCATCCTTATTACGTACAGAACTCTTTATCGAACGTTATAGCATCTATCAAACTTGACTTCAAAGTTTAATTTCTTTACTCCAAGTCATATTTACCTCTTGTACGTAAGCGTTGTGCTCGCGGTACATCCGCTTCAGGACAGTTTCACTGAACAGCTTCAATTTGCGGCAAGGCAAAGCAGAGACAGAGCCAAAAAAACTCACTGCAATGGTCATGGAAAACAAGTACATGTAGACAAACCTTTCACTTTGGATATTTCATAACTGAAACTGCATGGTAAAATTTCTGACAAACAAATAACTGAAAAGGTTTAGTAAATTTTTGCAAAACCAGCGTGACTTTTGCTTGTGACAATTCATCACCTGTGCTCATGCAAGTGAATATCCAATACCGTCGAATGAGCATTACTCGGCGCAATCAAATCGTTATGAGAAACATTTTTGCGATTGTTACATGCATTCTAAAATAAATTGCGTAGGTTCTTTTCACAGTGCTAAAATTTCTTTCAGAGAAATAACTTAGATATTATCTTTAAAATAGTATCGAGATTGGCTGCTAATTGGTTGCAGCCGTTAATTGAGGTAGACGATCTATAAGCTGACATATCAACCACAGATTTTGCAACCAATTCCTGTAATCTACTTTTTCTATCATTCGTAAAAATTCAAGTAAATTATGTTGTTTGGATTAAGAGTTTTTGCAATCGATGTTTTATATAATCCACCACCATCTGCATAACAAAATAACATCGCCTTGCAAAACCTCAATTTTTTAAGTCTATGAAATCATATAAACCTGATCACTTGCCTGAGGAAATTCGATAGTTACTTCGAATAATCCCACTGTAGGTGAATTCATTTATAAACCAAGCAGAATAACTTTTGTTCAATATTTCAACTTGCTTGGCCAGGCTTCTATACCAGCTGTCTTCATCTCTTAAAGTCAGAATTATCTTCAGAAAAAGCACGGTAAAGTACCCAAATGAGAAAAATAATGCCAGCATCACGTTAAAAGGTTTTGTAATTTGCAAGACTTCATCCATTGAACACCCATTTTGTGATTATGTCGTTATAAGCATTCAGTTTATGTTATTGCAAACGCAGTAATATTTTTCGCTACGATACTGCCACACTTCCTGCTTGGCGCTGAAAATCACACAGAGGGCAGAACATACGAACAGTATGGAAATACAATTACAACATCCAATGCAGCGAACGTTTTCCTGTGTTTACCTTTGCTTCAGGAAATGCTTCGTGAAGTTGTTCCCAAAAGTAGAAACATGGGAGATCTGTTACCGCATCTACACCTTCGTACATTCGCTGAAAATCGTTTGAAGATCCACCCTCCCAAAGCATTTTATTCCATTCGCGGTGGAGGTAATGGCTGTTTTCTAAAGCGTCGTAAACATTGTAGCCAAGTATGCTTAAAGCTTCGGCCATCGTTTTTGTGCCAGTCTTTGAAAATCCGGCATGAATGACTTTCATTTTGTCGGATAGCCAATATGCTTCTCTACAAGCAACTCTTTGGAAACATTACTGAAATAAACACTACAAGATTTGTTAAACTGTAGACGCTGAACTTGGCTACTGCTTGATACGATTAGTCAAAGTTACCAAATACGTTGTTTTGAGATAATATTTGTAATGAGTGAACTAAAGCCGATAGTCATTTAAATGTATGTGCAACACCTGGATGTCACTGCAATGGCATTTTGTCGAAATTGTTTCTGGTGCAAAATTTTTGTAAATATAATTGTCGGTAATGTTGATAGATGATTTTGTTTGCTTCAGCAAACAACTTTCCCAGCGCATTTTCCATAGTTTCATGAAGAAGCGTAACCGTACCAGGTTTAATAGTACTCTGGTTTTAATGAAATAGTGGAAGGCAGTGGTGAAGGAGCTATAGGGATGCAGGAGGTGCAAGCGCAGTCCCAAAACATTTGATCTGTCAAAAATTTGGGCAAAATCTCAAGCAAGTTGTGCAAGGAAGTTTCGACATTTTTCAACAATATCAATGAAATTATACCTCTGTTATTGAGTGTATAATGTATATTACAGTGGCGTAGCTAAGGGGGGGGTGGCGGTCCACCCCTGGCGGCACTTTTATGGGGGCGGCAATATGGGCTATGTTGTAGGCCAGGGACCACCAACCTTTTTGAACATGCGAGCTACTTCTCGTGTACCGATTAATGCGAAGGGCTACTAGTTCGATAGGCTACACAGTTCTGAAATAAACGTTTTGCTCAATTTACCTTCAATTATTTTAGTATTGATATTCGTTAATGTGAAGACATTGATTATGCTAATGTTATTTTTAGAACAGGCCCACGGGCAACCTACATGGTCCTTGCGGACGACCTGGTGCCCGCGGGCACCGCGTTGGTGACCCCTGCTGTAGGCTATAAGCCTCTACAGGCTGTATTGAAATGAAAGTTGTTTTAATGTAGGGACACTACTCGCAGTTGAAGAACGTTTTTGATTTTTTTGAGTGATTTAAACTATGCATGTGTATTTAATCGATTGCGTTCTTAGCCAAACAAGAAACAGTCGTGCATCAGAGATGTTCCACCAATAGGCTTTTTTACATGACCCTGCCACACGGTCCTCAACACGCTTATCAACTCACTTGATGTCAAATTTTACCGATTCACTAGCACTACACGATTGATTGGTCGAGTGTTGGGTCGTTGTTGACGTTTAATCGTAGCCCTTATATGACGCCATAGAACAGTGGTTCTTAACCTGGGGTAAATTTACCCCTGGGGGTAAAATTCATCTTCCAAAGGGGTAAATTTACTGAACCATCAATTGCAGCAAATATAAATTTTACAAATAATTCTAAACTGTAAAAATTTGTTATTTCGTATTTTAAATAAATGAGCACCATTGAGTGTATTGGGGGTAAATCTGGCAGTATTGTTTGATGAAAGGGTAAGATATGTGAAAAAGGTTAAGAACCACTGCCATAGAACGTAGGAGTATGGTGGATGACTATGGGCAAACCTGTGGCTGTGGTGAGCTCTAAGCTTTTGTAAGTGCTCTTAAGCTTTTTTTGCAGGCCAGTTAGTTGTACAGGAGGTTGAGTGCAGTTAAGAGCCGAAAAAGAAATATTGATATAATTGTTGCGTCGCTTGTTCATTGTTGTGCAATTAAGAAGAAGGTTATTTTTACATCACAATTACACGATGTTGCCGATGTACAGTTTACAGTAGAGAAAGAAGGAACCCTTGAAACTTTTGCAGTTTATTCAAAAGTAAGCTGTAACTTTGAGAATTCTGTTCCAATAATTCTAATAATGCCTCGGATTTTCCTCACAATTGCCGTTAGTGTTGCTACCTGTGAGAGGAGTTTTTCGAAACTAAAACTGATCAAGAATTACTAGTATGAGCACCTTGCGGTTGAGAAATCTTACTATGCTGTCTATAGAGCAACAAGGGACAGATTTAAAAAGTTTTGACATTGCCATTGAAGAATTTGCCAACAAAAAGGCAAGAAAAGTTACTGTGTACAAAACTGTAGTTTTCACTTCAGAAAAAAAAGGTGGTCCTCATATTTTACACTTTTTTTACTATTTTCCCTATGTCATTTTTGCTTTTTGTTGAACTGTTGCTCACAATGTTTGAATATTTTAGTGCGTATTTAAAGCATGCCATATTTGAGCATGTGAGAGTACTGTAAAATTATAATGGTGCACAAACTAGTTGGTATATATACAAAGCTTTAAGAGCCAGTCACTGTGCAATGCGTATTTCATGGGCTTGGGGGCGCCAAACTCAAGAGCCGCTCCGGGCAGCCCACACTGTAGCTACGCCACTGTGTATATATAGCATGGTCGAAATTTGGTGGGGGACACGGGGGACGTGTCCCCCCACTTTTTCAGACGGGGGAACATAATATGCCATGTTCCCCACTTTTCTCTCTTTAGGTTTTGTAATTGGAGAGGTTTCAAAAATAAAAGTGATGTTTGTCGCGTTTTGCGCGAAGAGCTTTTCATGTTAGATGGTAGGCCACACATAACCACATTGATGTTGCAACAGAGTTTGGTATGGTATCACTGATTCTGTAAGATTATAAATTTTAGCTTCGATAAAACAATTTTTAGCATTTTTCAAGTTTCCAGAGACCGTGAAAGATTGTTAACTGCTTCTTTCCGAGATTCTACCCTGTGCGGTTTACTGTTAGAATTAGAAAGGCTATTTTCTTGTAGCAGTGAGAGTAGTACAGCTGCACATGTGAGAGACCAAAGTACAGTCATTATTTGTTCCGTGCAGAAATGTAACTGGTTTTGCTGTAACGTTGGTTGTCACGTGTTCAGAAACAGACAGCGTATAACTCAACCATTACAGTGTATATAATGTTAGAAAGCGAGATTTTCAGGCAAATCTCTGCGAAGCTTTTGCCGAAGACAAAAATGCAGCACCATTGTGGAGACTTAGTTTTGGGATTGGGAGTCTGGCAAAAGACTGTTTTCAACCATTAGTGAACAAGATTTCAATCAAAACGTTGGAGAAGTGGCCTACAGTATTTCTTTAGCAGTATATTGACCTATAGCTCAAAACGCAGTGACTTGACTCGGAATTAAGGACCAAATATACATTTATCCTAACTTCTCGTAATGTCGCAACAATGGTGACCAACAAATCCAAAAGATATTTTTTCCTTGACACTTACACTTCGTCAGGCACGTAACCAGCTTGGGACACCAGGAGGGGAAGAGTTTTCTGAGAGGGGCCCAAATTTTTTGAACTATGTCCAAAACATTTTTCCAGGGGCTGGCGAAATATTTTCGAGGGGGGCTTCTCCCCCCTGCACCCCATGGTTACGGTCCTGCACTTCGTGCTTGTGCTGAATGCATTAGTTAGTAAGTCATCTGATTTACTTTTAACCAAACCTACAATGCAGCAATGTTTTCATCCAAGTGCGAAACATTTGCTCTACAGATACATCACACCTGGTTTTGTTGGACATTCTTTTTGTATTGAAGGTGAAACTTGGTACTGTTTTGCCAATTCACCGTTGTGCATTTTGATTTAATGTCAACTATACTTTTGTGTCGTTATGCAAGTAGAACTCTTAGAATGAAACTTTTGACATGGTGCAGAGTTATAAGTCTGGCCGGGCTTTTCGGGTCGGGCCGGGCTCGGGTTGTGTGTCAAATAATTTCGGGCCTACATACAAAACTTTTTCATAACATCAGGAGTAACGACTTTTTTTCGTGACATAGATTTGTTGTGCTCATCGCAGTAACTTCTGTGAGTGAAGTAATTTTTCTTCAGCTAATTCTGTTTGCAAACACAGCTGCGTTCTTTTATTCTCTGCTGGGATTAGTCTCACACTATTTTTGAGAAGACGAAGGCGGAGAGGAAATTAGCACGCGATGGAGTTGCGTCGAAAAGATCAATCCCTCACGCGATTTTTGGCTTGTTTTAAGAAGCCTACAAGCGGGCTTTTCATATCTAGAAAGCTATCCTAGAAAGTTTCTTTTATGCCTGTAGCGCAATCGTAGATAGTTTCGTGATAGTTTCTTTTTTCTTGAGAAACATTATATTCCACACTCCACAGTATTATCGTTGGCTAACATGCTACGTTTGTGCCAGATTATGCCAACCAAAACCACCTTTTGGTCAAGGTGGTTGCTATTTTCGGTGTGATAAACCGTGTTCCTGTAACTGCACCTGCACTTTTTTTGTTACTCCGCAGTTGCGCATATCTTAACCCCCTCGGTTAATTTGGCTTTCAGGCCTGAATCGGGCTTCAAAAATAAATGTCGGGCTCGAGCCCGATTTACCTTGTTTAGACTGACCCAGTGGCAATGTGTCGAGTGTGACCCATTTTTTTCTGTCAGACGTGCCCCATGCACACCTAAAAAATAAAACGAAGAAGTACCAATTCAACTTAAAAAGAATTTAAAATCTGACATTATCAAATAATGTTGCACTGCCCTGACTACAACGTCACAAAAACTTAGAACAGAAGATGTTGATTAACGTAGGCAAAACTCAAATCTAAATGCGATTTTATAAATTACTTTTGGGTAGCAAAAACACAACTTTCTCTGTAACTCGTAGCAACGGCTGCCTAGCAACGAAAATTTGACTTTAGTACTACGGCTGGTATAAAACTAAATCACCATGAAAATTTTAAAGTTCAACGTTTTAAACTTTTTGAATAAATCAAAAAAAGACGACTGTGCCCCTAATCCTACTGTGCCCCACCTTCCCCTACATGTAGCGGTCGCGCTAGCGTGACTGCTACATCACTTTCCTCCCTCGAAGTCTCTGGATTGCCCACTCTCTTCTCTTTGAACTATCTTGCCAATTGATATCAAGAGTCCAGCCAGGTCCGATGACGTGCTTGTCATGCTTGATTGGGCTTCGGTACATTGAGCCTTGTCTTCTTCTTCTCTCTTCTTCTCCCCGTTGCTTTTTTTACCATTTTTCTCAACCTGACTCGAGTCGAGTCCGAGTCACCAAATATCGTGACTCGAGTCGAGTCGAGTTATTGACTCGAGTCACGCTATCATTGATTCCTAGAGGTGCTGTTATAGGCAAATTCTGTAGTCACCTTGCTTGTTAACTCAAGGGGGTGAAGTTCCTTGCGCAGTGTGTTCTCCCAGACAAGAAACTTTACAGCAATTGCCTTCAAATGATGCAAAAATATACGCGACTTTGATAGCGCAACGCAATGGCTAAAAGCGACGGTTCCGGTTCGAAGGGTCTGATCCCCTAAACCTGCCTGTGTTATCCTTGCTGTGCGCTTGAGCAAGGCAGTTACAGACGCACACTCAAAAACGGCAAACAACCTGCACGTCCGTGCGGCCCGCTTCTGCTGAAGATTGCACCTCGAGAAATGAAACCCGCACTCAAAATGCATGTTCCAGTGTCCCTATACGTATTGTATCTTATTCGTATACTGTGATTGTAACATGTACAGTATTGTACGATGTTCTGTCGTAAGATCGTTACCATTCGAATAAAGAAACCATGCAAAAGTCGTTTAGTAAACTGGAAGTAGAATTCTGAAACACAGAGTTTGCCCAGAAATTTTCACTGTGTGGAATACAGTATTGTACAAATTAATTGACTCACTAGCTAAAAACAGGCAAAATAGGTTTTTGTTGCTTTCTTGTGATTTAAATGCAACTAACACTGTTTTTAATATGTAATATGACCACCTTTGTTCTTCATTAACTGTACGACACGTTTTGGCATCGATTCCTTAAGTTTTCGGCAGTCTTGAGCAATCTTTTCATTACGGAACCACATGCCAATAATAGCCTCAATGAGCTTGGTTAGGGTGGTCCAATCTTTTCTTAGTAGCCTTGTTTTTATAATACTCCACAAACTTTCGATAGGGTTTAAGTCAGGTGAGTTCCCTGGCCAGTCAAGAACCTTGATACCTTTCTCTTCAAAAATTTTCTTCACTTTTTTGCAGAATAACAAGAAGCCAAATCTTGATCACAAAATGTCACATCATCCAAAATGTAAAACATCCCCAAAAGAAAATGTTTTGGGATTGTTTCAGCTTCCAGGGTGTTGGACCACTTTATCCTGTTACAGGGATGATGAATGCGGAAAAATACAGTGAGTGGTGAGACAAAAAGTGTTTAGAGAAATGGAACTGACGTTTAAAGCTGGAGGAGGTATTTCTCAAGAGAAACAGTTAATAAAGAACAAAGGTGGTCATATTACATATTAAAAATAGTGTTAGTTGCATTTAAATCACAATAAAGCAACAAAAACCTATTTTGCCTGTTTTTAGCTAGTGAGTCAATTAATTTGCATGTATATTTTCTACCATTCAGGAAATTTGAGCAACTTGCGCTTGCCCTGAAAATAGACTTTGCCCTGAAATTTTTTAAGCCGGGGTGGCGGCAGCCCCCTCGCCCCCACGCCTATGGCTAAAGAGTTGATTGGTTTCTAAAGGCATTTCAGTAATACGATGAGTGGTTATGTTCATGAACACGGTTTACTTTCAAATACAAGACGCTGTTGAGTTGGTTGGTTGCTTGCTTGCAATGGCTTCCCAGTACTTTGAAAAATGGTTTTCAACTCTGTGTATGATAATTACTTCAATATCGCAATCGTGTATTCTACAGATCTAAATTGCTGCAAACTTTCTCAGCTGTTCCAAGCTTTTCTTGGATGATAACTGCTTCATATCACCTGGAAGCATCTAAATAACGAGCCTTATATCTAAATATCAGCCGGTCTTTCTTGCTTCTACATCATGTTTAAGGTAAAGGTATTGATATTCTGCTTATTGATCTAAACTGTGCGTAGACCGAAGCAATGCCTCTGTTTCACTAATAAATACTATTTGCATCATCTCTATATTAATATCCATTGTGCAGTTGTTCGTCTGCAGGCTGATTATCCGAAACTACTGATGTTGAGCAAAGGGCAAACCACATGGCGACAAAGCATAAGTCAATATTTGCATGAGGCATTTCCGACACAAAAACGTGAAAGTCTTTCATTTAGGACTGCCTCAGATAGTCAGTAAATTGAAGTGTCGGCCTTTCAAGTAGCATAGTACAAGCTGTGTGAAGTAGACTTAAAGTTAGCATACCATGTAATTTCCGTCCCCTGAACGCAAGTCCAATAAGGTGATTTTTTAAATTTTTATCTGCATGTTGCAACGAGAATTCGCGCAAAATTATAGATGAAATGTATAATAGAGTTCAAAGATTTTTCTTTTCAAAACTAAAGTTCTTGCAAATTTTTTATTTTTTTTTTTGTAGCAAATGTTTTACACAGACGTCGGTTTGAAAGAAAAATATTCAAGTTTTCTTTTTGAGCAAATGTTTATTCTTAGTTTTAAATATACTTCGGTTTAATAAACCCAAAAGTTGATTTCACGGAAGGCTATGTTGGTGTCCAAGCTTTTGAAATTTCAAAAAGTGAGAAGGTCGTTGAACTCTTAACTTTTTCAAACGTGAAAAGCACCTTTAATAGAAGAAAATGTCGCAAAAACCGCCCTGGGAGTTTTACGCCAGTGGCTTAGCGGGGG
>Ga0210059_1006535_pt1 | contig 18672 bp, 7 predicted proteins | sample Ectturendosymbi2_FD_188042 | JGI IMG/M metagenome (GOLD analysis project Ga0210059, IMG submission 188042) | Ecteinascidia turbinata endosymbiont from Florida, USA - Sample 2 (SPAdes) (version 2) | ecosystem: Host-associated > Tunicates > Ascidians > Unclassified | place: Key West, Florida... | reverse complement strand
ATGAAGATGCAAGTGTATGTTAGAAAATTATATTTTCAGGCAAACCTCTGCGAAGTTTTTGCTGAAGACAAACAGCAGCACTATTGTGAAGACTTAGTTTTAGGATGGGCAGTTTTGCAAAAGACTGCCTTCAACCATTAGTAAACAGGATTTCCATCAAAAATTTAAGAAGTATTGACCTAGCTATAGTGTATATTGTCCTATAGCTCAAAACTTAATGACTTGACTAGGAATAAAAGAGAGCTTAGGCTATATATTTAGCCCTATATCTTGTATGTCACCACAAGAGTGACCAGCAAATTTGAAAGATATTTGTACCCTCAACGCAGTAATGTTTTCATCCATATGCGAAACATTTCGCTTCACAGGTAGCCTACGCCTTGGTGGCGGAACTGTTTTCAAAGTAGGGGGGCACAAGTGCACGTCAAAAAAACTAGAAAATTTTTCTGATTTGAATTGGCAACTGACATCACAAGCACTGAAATATGACGTCATTACCTTTTGTCAGCATGTCTGAGTTATTATATTTAAAATTTGATAAGCCCTCAACGATTCCTATCTACACAACACCATATCTATCATGCACTACACTGACTTGAGCACATAAATGCAACTAGTTGTTCTTTTGTAGTTGTTCTTAGTCTTACACAAAAACAATTTACTTTAACAATGGACGAAATACAAATTGTGTTACTTAAACTTATTTGGGCAAAATTCGAAATTTAAAAGTGGGAGGGCCGCGCCCTCCCAGAAAACAAGTGGGGGAGCCTAAACCCATGCGCCCCTCCTGGTTCCGCCACCTATGAGCCTACGTAAGACCTAGTTTTTCTGGACATTCGTTTCGTGTTAAGGTGAAACGTGGTACTATTTGCCAATTCACTGTTGTTTTGCCATTCACCGTTGTTCGCCAATTCACCGTTTGTTCGCCAATATTTGCCAATTCACCGTTGTTCCTTTTGATTTCTATTTAACTCATATACATTTTCGTGTCGTTATGCATGTATAACTCTAGAATAAAACTTTTGACATTAATTTCGTCTATTAAAATTTGATGTTAAACCTGAAAAATTTGACTGTGAAAAGACTGAGATGAGTGGCATAACTGACAGAAGTTACAAGGCAACAGTCACCAGCAGAACCGTAACCAGCTTTGGACACCAGGGGGCCCAATAACTTTCTGGGGTAGGCCCAAATTTTACATCGATATCATGTACGAAAACAATGGGTATGCATACAATATGCCCAAGACATTTTTTCAGGGGGGAGAAAGTTTTTCCCTGGGGCGAAGCCCTTCCCTTAGTTACGGACCTGGTCACCAGGTGATTAGGTAGCGCAGACATCACATTGCAGGCTAGATTGGTATATGGATATGCATTCAGAAAGACCTCTGGTTCGTTTTCTTGTGGATATCTTAAGATCTTCTCTAGTTGGCTTGGATAATTCTGCTTGGGAGTTTGATTGATGTTGGGAAAGGCTATTAGACAAACGGTGTTTGGACAATCGAAAGGATACCCAACAGCATGCAGGGGCTGACAAGGGAAGATTGAAAGGATACATCATCCATCCATCAGCAGTAAAAATGAATTGTAAATCATTTTGTGAAGTAGGCTAGCTACGCTAATTTTGGCCAAACATTTTTTACTACTGGTAGAGGATATCAATGGAGATTGGGCTAGAGATGGGGGTAGCTAAAGATTTGTAGCATTTTTAAAGAGCGGAAATGTGCAAGATAAATATTTACCTCCCATACCTTGCAATATATATATCGTGCCTTGCAATTTATCGTCTTTTTAACGTACCTTTGCAATTTATCGTCTTTAAGATTTGATGTCTTGTTTAAGCAACTTAAACAAGACATCAAATCTCGCTGTAACCCACACTTATAAAATGCATGAAAATCAATGTGTTCTACTTAAGAGTGATATGCGCATGCGACCAATACGATTCACCGATTTGTGGACTCCAACTGACAGCTCTGATAAAACCCAATTGATGTGTTTTGCTATATTGTTGTTCTTGTTTGTACCATATTCTGATAATAGTGCAACCAAGCTGAATGTCCAACAACAAAATTAAGTTTATTAATTTCTAAATCATTTGCAGGAATAAAGCAAACGTGATAAGTGTTGCTTTGAAAACACCTCTAAAAAACAAGATTGGGAATCTGTATTTACAAAACTTCACTTCCGCATCGGTCCGATGACTCTATTGGTTTTACATCAAGCTGTCCCCCCACATTTTACCATAAAATTGCGCCCATGCTTCAAACTGATAATTGCTCCTACACACTAGCTTCCTGAATCTTTACAGTATAAAGACAAGTCAACAAGAGAGTCAAAAAATGTGAATTACAACGCTGATCTTTACTTATTCACTTACGAGAACGCAGAGACGTCCACCAACAACAGGATGAGCAAATAGTTTGAACGGTTGAAGCTGCAGGTTACTCCGTAAAACAAAGCATTGGCTTGTTTAACAAATAACTGTTGCATTGATAACACTTTGAATGGATCATCAGGAGACACCAAAGGTTATATATTCCTCAGCAGAATGAAAGTATAGGGAGAGTGAGCGACAACCAATTTTTGCTTTTCAGTCTTCCCAATGGTCATTGATCAAAACGTTTTGTAAATACAATCTGCTCTGAGGTTTTACTGACTTTCAAGCTGTTCAGTAGATGTCTTCTATTAAAAAATTTGAACTTCTTTACATGACATGAAAACATTATTGACCCTTTTCGTGTCGAGAAAATTAGTATAGTGCATTTGCTCTTGACCTTAGTGATCATTTTACGCGCACCACCAATGGTCAATCCTTGTATGCCTTTTGAGCTTAATGTAAAAAATATGAGATCGTGGCAGGAAGCCATTGCTGAGGAAAAACACCTTGAAAACAAGTTCGTGTTTATGTCCAGGGCCTCCAAGAGAAATCTTTTTAGGCGGAACAAAACCCATTTTTGGGCCCCAGAGTTGCAAAATTATTTTGAAATAAATAAAAATTGAGGCTAATTAATGCGCATCAACTTTCAACAAGAAGTGCTCGTTTATTGAACATACGAAACATTATGTTAAACATACTGGTGTTCAAGTAATGTGACAATATTGCCATTTTTCAAAAACATGAATTTCAAATGTTCATAGTAATATCATCAAGGGAGAAATTCGAAAAAATGCCGCAGTCTCGGAATGAATGGAGTCGATCGAGGTTGAATAAAACGCTGCTAGTGAAATGAGACCGCGACCTCATTGAGTAACTGCATCCTTGGAATAAGCGTACTTATTATAACAAGAATAAGGAGACAGAACGAAATATTTTGTCAGCCGACTATTGCTTCTATTTTTGACCGCGAGCCACATTGTATAGCCACACGGGCCACAGGCCGACGACCACTGCTTTAAAGCATTCTGTCGAAGTACTGTAAGTGGTTAGTTTCTCCTGTATGGCGCCTTGCACTGCAGTTACTTGCAGTGGCGTACGCAGAAAATTTTCATGGAGGGGGTTCGTTCAGGGTCATGTGGTGGTCATTTGTATTTGGTTTGCGCTCTTTGTGACGTCACAATTTGACGTCATTTTCATGTTTCCAAACCAACGTTTTGGCGAAGTTTGTTGACATAATATGCATACTTTTCTACATCCACTCCCTTTATTTTTGTATCATTGCAGTACAAACTATCAGCGTTCCAAGTTAGGCTATCGGAGAAAAACAAACACAACACAATGACGCAGCAGTTCACAACTGCAAAAATATCAGGCTGCGCGTTAAAACAGGGGAGTAAAACACACTCATTATTTCGTCAGGGCAATTTACAACTGCAAAATGAGGCTACGCTAATGTCTTGTCGAATACGAGCAGTCGAGCACAGAAACAGTGCGGCTGGACTGGCTGGCGCACACCCTGGTTTGCAAGATTGAATCTTGCTAAACTACACAAGAATTGAAAATGCGCATAAAGTAGCCTACGCAAGTAAATTTTCGATTTTTTTATGTATAGAAGTACAGCAAACTTTCAGTTTTCCTTTTTCCCTGCTGAAACATTATTATCAAATGCCTGAATGCTTCTATGTTAACAACTGCGGTTTTTGAGCTTGTGCAACAATTGCATCATGCTACAGAAATTGGTAATGTAGCCAATGCGGCCAGCGCTTGCGCTGATTAGCCTTAGCAGACAAAATAAAGGCAATTGTTTCGGATAAAGTGAACTATCGCGGAGCACAATCTTAAACATGCGTAGTGGACGAAGCGTTTGCAAAAAGTGTTGAGGTGGTTTCTGGACGCAGACAATAACGCAGATTCCCCCCGAAATCTGATTATTACTTTTTGGGCCATTTACAATGTTCCTTGAAATTTGCATGCAAATTCATTCCGTGGTATTTGCATTAGGTCGACAAATTAACAAGCAAAAAGTATGCACAAACAATTAATCTCCTTTGCGCAAGTAATAAAGTTTTTGGAAAATGTGAATCTCAAGGGGGGGGTTTAACCCCAATACCCCCCCTTGCGTACGCCCTTGGTTACTTATTAAGTTTAAACTTTTTAGTTATCTTACACATATTCGCAACATTCGAGGGCTACTGTTGTTAGATTAGATTTTATTGTGAACTGGCTTGATTCCATTCAAATTTCACATGAAGTACAGTATCTCTTAGTTTGAAACTCTTGGTTTATGGGAGAGAGTTTTATTAAAGATTTGTTTGAAAATGAAAGACGTAAAGGAAAATGCAGTTCAGTGGATAGACTGAGACAATAATCGTGAATGTCTGAAATTCGACAAAGTCGGCAAACATTCAAGTTCAACTAAAATAATTACTATTAATAATTATCAGTGCATCATATCAAGAAAATGCACTTATAGCAATTCACATTAAAATACATCACACTAGCTTACCAAACCCTTTAGGCCAAAGCAGTTTTATCACCAGGATTAATTTCATTACATTATTTCAAGTTTGTTAGTAACAAACACTCAAATGTTTCTTCAGTCACGCGCCCCTCTGTAGCTGTCGGGCCCCGTAACAATGTACCTGCTGGACCCCCTTCTCATAGGCCCTGGCCCTGGATGGCCCACCTTATACTGTCCAGTGGTGGTGGGAACTTTCTATACATTTTTCAAGCGGCATTGAATACAGGTCTTTGTTGCTTCACCGGTAGAGAAGAAAACTTGAACTGCATAGCCAAAAAAGTGTGGATGGTGTTTGATTTTTATATAGTAACGCCTGGTGAAACTATTGTTGTCAATTATATGAGGCAAAGTCACAATATACAATTAATTTACTGGAGTTTACCAAACCTTTTTTAAGTAATGCAGGTCTGCAAACCAATCCCTGGTACACTCTGCGATGTAGCTGCGAGGGCTCAATGCGTGACAGCAGAAACAGTGTTTGACTAATGTTTTTTACACTAATTTTGGCCGCGAACCAACGTAACAGAAACACAAACTTGCAATGTAGGCTACGCTTTCGTTAGAGAATGTTCTGGATCTGCGGACATATTCGGCCAGTTTGCCTTCGAATCTGGTATTTGTAGTTCTGGTACAAGTTACAGTAAATTTATTCTGTGGAGTGGTCAAAACAGAAAGTTCTGCTCAATGGGAGCATTGAGCGAGGCTACTTGTCCTTGCGCCGTTGCATTATTGAGTTCCTTGATCTATTTGCTGCAGCAAAAGTGATGTTTTTTTATTCATATCCAAGAACAATGAAGTCCCATGCAAAGAATGTTTTTAGTGGGTAAGCCTTTCAATATTAGAAAATATTAAAGAGTACGTTGAACAGTGATGGCCAAAGTTTTCATAGAGAGAGGGTCGCATCAGCGGACCATGAAAAGTCAAAGGGCGCCCACCTTTTAAAATCGGGCGGTGCGCCCAACACAACATATGGAGAGCATCGTCAACAAAAACAAAAATACAATTTATAGTTTTTTCTAATTTTCTGCAGGTTTCTATAGGCTGCGCAGGATACAATAGAGAGCCGCATGCACCCAACCTTGTCGTAGACTCAAGACTAAGGAGGTGAGGGTGCAGGGAGAGTATTTATTTCCCCATATTTTTTGCTTTCGGAGAATAATCATTTTAAACATTGAAAAAAATTCATCGGAATTTTAATCTTTGTTGGGATTCTTTTTTCAATTTAACTGCATTAAACCTGTCTTTTTCACTTAGAGAAGTTTAATTGTAAATTTTTTGAAAATCTACTTTTGGGGTATGAAAATACTTTTTCTGGTAAAATGCTGTAGCCTACCAGACTTTCCCCCCTCTACGCCCATGCGTAGACTGATGGCAAAAATAAGCAAGGAGTTCACTCATGTCAACCAGCGAAACATTCAATCACAGTTTTTTATATGTTCAGGCCATAGCTCAAGAGGTCTGCAACATTAAGTCAGCTGCTAAGTTCGCCCACCGATTACACCTCCCCTGGCTCCACTTCTGTTAGGAATACGCTGAAGATTCCCCCTACCCCAACTCATAGCGAATGAGCACCACACCCACAAGTGTATGTCAGACGAAAAACATTTTGACAGACTGTGATTCAAACTCATGTTTTCCGCAACATTTTCAAATAACACATCCAAAACTAACATGATTGATCCTACCTGGAAACTAATTTTTCATAGGTTCACCTTGAAGTGCGGCCAAAATATTTTCTAGAATGTGAAGCCATTGGAACGTATTGATTGATGTTGGAATCAAGTTATTTAATTCTTTTGGCGTAAATACTTCGTCGTGCAAAAACAACGTGGAAAACTTCGAAAGCTAAAATACTGTTGAGCTGCCCTTCGACCTTGCCCCTTGTTTCAGTCTCATACATGGGTCGTTTCGAAGAAAGGACAAAAATGCACCAAAGGAGGCGTAGTGGGGCCATGGGCCATTGCCTTTTTATAGGAGCATATAGTGCAGAAGCGTCAATTTTAAAACAAGACAGTTAGTAATTTATGTCGACTTCAAAGAGCATTCAGCGTGTTACGCAGTTCCCAAAATCAGAATGATTGAACAGATATGTTTTTGCTAGAAATTGAGCGCAGAACATGCAGGTCGTGGCCAAAAGGAAGTAAAGCGCGCAGTCGTTCCCCCAAATTATGGACGGCAATTATTGGACCGTTGAGCGAAAACTGTCGTGAACTCGTAACGCCCATTATTTTTTAGAATTCACAATTCTCACCCCACAAAATATTTTTCGGGCTATGCGTCGGAGAACATGTAAAAGCAACAATAATATTACTAATATGGTGGATGTCTGGGCTGAATACATGATGTATTTAACAGTTTCAAGGTTAAAATTGTTACGTAACGGAATGGTAATCATTTAATATAAACAATCTACGTTATTGCTAAAAAATGATCAAAAATTCTCAGTCACTTGTCCGTGGCAACTGTTGTAATGTACGAATCTGTTTAAAATCCACGATGTTGGAAAACGCTAGTTTGGTTTGCTAACTATTGTGAAAGTTTTGTAGATGCAACGACTGATAACATTACTACGTTCTGCCCACAATCCCATAAGAATGTTGGTGTGTGAGTGATAACATGTGGTAGTTTGAAAAACAACAAAGTAGAACGGAACTGTAATTGCAAGTCGATGAACACAACTGATCAAAAACAAGCAAATACAACGAAAGTGATCTTCTTTGCGTTAAAAACCAAATATTTCTGATTTTACTTTCCCACCACCGCTTTCTGTTTCCGCTTCTTATTAGTGCCCTCAATTTTTATCATGCCCCCTAACCAATGTTCCCTCTAAGGTGCGCAACGCAACAATAGCACCAGACCATGTGCGCAGTAAAATCTCATTCTCGCGCACTTGCAAATTTAAATTTTAATAAAATCCGCATTTAAATGTAAAAAATTATTAACATTTTTTGGGCAGAAGCAGAACGTTTCTGAGCATATCGCATAGCCTTTTTAAAGTTTGAGAGAAACAAAAGATGATAAAGGTGATTAAAAACCAGCTACCTGTCAAAATTCAACAATATACGTGGACAAGGTGTGTATATATTGGAAAGCATGAAAACAAGGATAGGTTATTTGAATTAAATGTGTACTTTGTTCGTATTTTGATAAGATTTTATACTTATTCTAATGATTCACAAAGTTTGTAATTCATTTAGAACTCTGGTAACTCAGCCTTAAAATGTTTCATGCACACCAAAACAAATATCTGCTCAGTGTAAAATTTTTTTAGAGGTGGTACTGCCACCACCCGTTTACTGTTCCCACGTTCCTGGCTGCAACCTACTGTGTAATAACACTGAAAGCCTTACCTGCCTTTGATGTCTTCTTAAACTGTTGATGTGACGAAACTTCTTAAGGCAGCTGGAACACAGATAGGGTTTCTCACCAGTGTGGATCCTCATATGAACAGTCAGTGAACCGAGTTGGCTGAACTGCGTCGAGCAAAACTTGCAAGGATATGGTTTCTCGCCAGTATGAATCTATTTATCAAAAATATTATGTCAGCAGAAGTTTTATTCACATAGGCCTACACAAAATTCTGCTTTCATACATTTACTTACTCTTTCGTGCACCTTCATATGGCATAGATAAGAAAATGTTCGATGACAGAATGAACACTGAAAACATTCCTCTTTTTTTAGCAGGCAACTATTGCCTTTTAATAACTCGTTGATAACAGAAGACTTAAAACTACATTTCTTGTGTGAAGAGTTCGAGTCTTCGTCAGTGGTAGAAGGTGACACAAAGGGATGAGTCGAAACTGTTTTAGGATTAGTTGCTCGGTCGGCAAGCTCCGCACTTCGCTTGGGAGAGATTCGGTGTAGTTCGTGATCCACCCGATTGTCTTCGTCATTCTCACAGCTGCTGTTGTCGCTCCGTATAAAGTGCTCAGCTTGTAAACACAGCGAGTTTTTTACGTGTTGTAGAGGCGGTGGTGTTGACTGCATGAAGGCTGAAGTTTCGAGATAGTGGTCTCTTCCTGGAAAAACTGTATTTTCTGTAGTTAAGCATTGGCTGACGTCCGACTTGGCTTCTTCATCAGGTGTGAATTTCAGATTCTTGCACATTTTCTGAGACGTCATATTGGCTGGATCGTGTCCGACATTGCATGATGGAATTTCAACAAAGCATCCTGTACCAATTGTGGTGCTAGTACGTCTTGGAAGCTTTAGCTTCATCAATCGAAAACTGTTGGTTTCGTTACACTGCATAATTAGGTATTACAGCTAAAGATGTACAAAAAACAGCGCAGTGTGATTTGAATACTTCTTCCTGATCCACGTTGATTATCAACCTTTTCGCGTTGCAAAATCACAAGTTAAGTAGCGTGCATCAGGCGATTGCGGAGCACCGCCTTGCAAATTAAACAGAAATTGAATTCCTTACTTAATTTTGGATTAAAAATGAAACTAATTTGTTTCGGTTACATTGAATAATATTTTTCTGATCTCCTAAAATTCCTTCCGGCCAAACCTGTCGATTTGAGAACTCAGAACAAAGCAAATCAGTTAACTTTTGTATGACTTTCAGTTTTATTTTTTTCGGCTGGATCATTAAAGGCTATTACGGCATATGTTCCACGATGGCAAAATAAAACAACAGTTTTGCCTTGCTTAAGTTCTTTCACCGTCTTACTATCCCCGTGTAAGCTGTGGTCTCCAGAGGCATAACGATGTTAGATGGCGCCCGGGGCAAGAAGCAAGTTAGGTGCCCCCGTGCTGGCACCTGAGGTCTTTCGGAAGCAAATGCATTGTATTGAAGAAAGTAGCCTACTTGCGACATTCTTGGGACTTTTCGGCACCCCTGCAATGATTTGGCACCCCCGTAGTGATTCGGCGCCCGGGGAATTCTGCCCCCCCCTCGTTACGCCCCTGGTGATCTCGCCGTAGTCGGAGTGCTGCATTAAATTTGATAGCCAACAAATGCTGCTGTTCCTGTGGGTGCTAGCAGGCCCGGATTTCCCACATAGGCTTTCGAGGCTATAGCCTAAAGCGGAAAAATTTACAGGGCAGCACTCCGGGTAGATATCTCGTCGAGCACAATAACCGTTCACAAGCACATACCTCAACAGTAATCAATAAACTGCAAAATCCGAACGAGTAAAACCGTGGACAGGGAGTCTAACCTTGCAACGACTACGAGGTAAAGCCGGTATATCAATCTCCACTTGAAATAAAATCGATATAATTAAGTGTAATTTTTCAAAAATTGAATGATCATGCCTGCGGCACTCATACGGAACGGACAAAATTTTCTTCTTGGGGTCAAAGGGGACGGCAAAATTTCTGCAGCCTATGGGTGGCCAGTATGGGTGTAGGAGCAGGCAGTTTTTAGGGGGTTCTAAGGGTATTTTGCCCCAATTTCCCCCCAAAGTTTCTTTTTGCGACAAACGTTCTCCCTCCAAATTTTCTGTAGCTGTTGGTACATAATATTTTCCTCTACCATGTTGCCATAGACTTGAAAATAGAAAACTCTGTACTTGAAGTTCGGTTCTTAATAACCCAACTGAAAAAAAGTATACGTTCGGCTGTGCAAGAACAATGTCAGAAGCCAGCTGGCTCAGTACTCTTGGGAAGCTATGTCCAACCCAAATGGCTTACTGAGCCAAAAATTACGTCACTCTCTTAACCAGGGCCGCACATTGAAATGACATATTAATGAGGGCCGCACATTGAATGGCTTACGTTGATCTTAGCAAACTAAATTTAGCTTAAGCTAATGTACTGAAAGCGTTCGAATCCTACAGTAACTGCAATGGTAACAGACGTGATAAAGTGGCACTGAGGACCACCTGCATCAAAAAGGTCAAATTCAAGATTATCAAAATAAGGACAGGTTGTATGTAGGATACTTTTATTACAGCGAAAACCTTCGACTGGCCGCATGCGGCCTGCCTGTTGGACATAGCTGCTCTTGAGCATCTGCCTCACAGTTTAGGTGTTCCATTCACAGTCTATCTGTTGCTGTCGGCAAGGAACCTCACACCTAGCTGAGGTAGACCTACAGCTATTTCCTTCTCTAAAGACATATAAGCAGGGTTACCTTCGATCTAGAGCAAAAAGTAAGGATGACTGGGGTAAATTCGATTTTCCTACCCAAAATGAACACTTTTCCGTGGAATTGTTGCTGTTTGCACCACTAACAGTAACACCAGATCATATATTGTATTTGCATATTCATCTCCAGGAACAATTTGCTTCAGCAATGTCTTATTCTCGACTTCCTTTTTATACTCGCTCGTCACGGTAAACATTGTTTCGCTTGCTTATGTTTGGAATCAATTAAATGCTAATTCTTCACTACAAAATTAGCCTTCCTATGAAACCTAACCAGCACAGACAGCTTAAAGGTGCTAACAATGCCTGACAATACCTTACGTCTTTGTGCTGTAAGATTACATTACTTCTGTGAGGTCACAAAACCTTTATTACAAAATTTTCACAATGAGATAAAATGGTCTGTTTGTATGTCTATCAGATACAGCCTACTGAAATTTGTTACGCTACAGAAAATAGTAAAAAATAAGGACTCAAGTCACAATTAAGGACATTTCTTAGATATAAGGACAGTAATATTTTCTAAGGCGCAGTACTTAAAAGTAAGGACAAATCTTAAAAATAAGAACGGTATGGTCCGCCGAGAGCCCTGCATATATGTGATATATGTGGCATGTAGGCTATCATACATGGTCGTCAGAAGGATTTTTTCAGGGGGAGGAGCAAAAGCAGGCCCGTCGCCAGGATGTAGCAGCAGGGGGGGCCAAAAAACAGATGGAGGGGCCAAAATCCAGAAGGGGGGCCACATTTTAAAAATACTGCATTGGATGTATGGAGCAACCAGGGGGCCAAACGTGAAATGGGGGGCACATATTTCAAATGGGGGCGCCGGGTACCACTGGCCCCCACGCTGGCGACGGCCCTGAGCAATAGCGGATTATTTCCAGGTGGTGGCCAAAAACATTTTTTGAGGGGCGCCAACAGTGGTGAAATTTCATTTTACCAACTCGAAAATAAGAGAAAGAACTTATCTACTAAAAAGTTAATAGGAAAATAAAAAATTTCAAATTCCAGGGGTGAAGGCCCCCCTGAACCCTTTTCCGACGCCCATGGTATCATACTGATTACATTATGTCTAAGCCATAATTCTCACAACATCGTCTGTCCAACTGCACGTATATGCAACATGCAACGCCAACAAACTGTATGGCAAAAAGTGTTCATCCAAACACTGTAGTAAAAATTAGAAACAAAAGCTTTTCTTTACTTGCTTGGCATGAACTCTACTAGTGTGAAGTAGGTGCTCTGCAGTATACTCAATTCCCTCAGTGTACAATTGATAAAGCACATAAACGAAATGCCTTCTTTTGTCCAAACTTTGCAGTGAGTCAGTTACTCATCAACTCTCACAAATTGAAACAAGAAGTTACCAAAAACAAATTGTTGATTTATCTTTAATGTGTTTTCGGAAGTATAATTTCATTAATATTGCTACGAAATGTCGAAGCTTCTTTGCCCAAATTTTTGACATATCAAACTTTTCGGAGTGCGCTTGCACATAGGCGTAGCCAGGCGGCCATGCCCCCCAAATTTGTAGCATATCTAATTATTTTGTGCTCTGAGAAGCGGCGCCCCCAAAAAATACTGTTGCTAGCCTAAACTCAAATATTTTGGCCGCCCCAAAATTTTGGTATGGCTATGCCACTGCGCTTGCAGCCCCTGCACACACAGCTCCTACACCACTGGCGGCCAGCACTAGAAATCCGGCCCTGTGTACTAGATATAACCAAGAATGCTTTGTCCTGCTATGGGAGTCAATTATGGATTTGAATTGTTTTTGTGATGACTTCCAATGTAGACCGTCCTTAAACATGTCCAATGCATGGCTGTCGGAAGGGTCGCAGGGGGGCAAAGGCTCCACTGAATTTGGAAATTTGAAATTTTTCTATTAAATTTTTAGTGAAAACGTTGTTATCATAGTTTCAACTGGGTAAAATGAAATTTCACCGCTGTTGCTCCCCTCTGGAAAAAATGCTTCCGACGCACATGTTCCAGTACTGCCAGTTGTGGCCATTGAGGTGGAAGGAGATTCACATCCCCGTGAGAGAACGGTTGACTTGTACCGTAGACACCGGATCACGGGCCCATGGCGAGAGCTTTGCCTTCACCTTTTGCAAAAGAGCAGGGTATGAAAACAACTTTTTATTAACAACGGCATATGGTACCTCGTACTAAAAATACTTATTTCAATTAAATATATTGTTATGCTTCACTCGTCCAAATCCATAAATTTTGTATCAATAATTTGGCATACATAATTTTCAACTCAAGATTAAAAAAAGCATGTAGAAACAACGATCTTTCCCATATGCATTTCTCTATTAAAACCTAAGCAGGATTTTTTTTTCAGACGTATATTTAGGACTCCACAAACACCGCTATTGTCCGACGTTTATGCTAGTTTCTAAAAGCATTGAAAGAGAAATATTGCATAATCAATCCAAGCGTTATATTCATCTTCCTTTAAGTACTTGTTTCAAAGTTCGAAACCTTGCATCTTACTTCTGGTTGAGAAACGAGAGAAAGTATGTTGTAACAATAGCTTGACATGCGAAATATTTGAATCGCGAAGATGGAAATGCACTACATTTTCTGCACTCATATAACGTTGCAACTTTTTATTAGCCTTTTTTTGGAGAGAAACTCCATCTCACGTGAAAGGCTTTGTATGCTCTAAAAAAAGCTTAAACATGATGCTATTTCATTCAAACTCCTATGGCATGAATGTCTAAGCTGTTCCGACTAAGCGGCCAACGGATATTTCGGTAGTTTGTTTTTTTCAGCGTCTGACAGTTTTATCAATAACGCATCCGTTATTCTTCTTTGGAACTATACCCTGCAGAAAGGAATGGCCTTTAAACAATACTTGAAAAAAGTTTTCGCAATATCCAAAAGACGACAGGCCTTAACCTTTTGATAATAATTATTTCATGCAAGTGCCACCAAAACTGGTAGGCATGGATTCGATTCCCTGTCGGATCATACAGGACTTGAAGAACGGAACTTGCGCCCTGTCTAGCTTCTTGCTCAGCGTTAATGGATGGGTGCAAAGAAACGGTTCACACGCGATGCTGACTGGCCACCCAGTGTTATTCACTGCGAAATCAGCCGTTTGGCCCACGACGCAGGCTAGCGGAGATGGGCGCCGCAGACCACTCGTGACACTCCGAAAGGAGTACAAAAGCGAGTATAACGAAACTGAAGTAATTATTTCGTTAATTTACAGAAATGTTACTTTCCAGAGTAGGGGTAGTGATAATTGAAAATTTGGGTGGGGTTGTAAGGTGTATTTCCATAATTAAATAAAGTCATTGGCCAAAATAAAAAAATAACGTTTTTGTTACTGAAAATCACGCTGAATCCTTGACTCATGGTTTAGTATACAAACAAGAGGTTAGCCCACTCAAAATAAAGCTGCTACCTCGGCAATATACCTGCTACCTTAGATTTGTGTGTTAGTTTTGCCTACTCCAAACCACAAAATGAATAAGACAATCATGACCAAATGTACTTTATCATGAAATATCCTTACCTCATTCTTTCTAATTGCAATAAAATATGTCAGTTGATTGCAATAGCAAAAGGTCCACAACAGTAAATTCAAAAGCTTTACAAATAAAAAGAAAAAAACTTGAAAAAGAAGTTACAGTAGCTATTTAGAATGCCAAATTTTTTAAATTTTGTTTTTGTTATTTACGCGTTTGCCTCAGAAACAAGGTTGATATCAACGACTCCTATCGATAGATTTGTTTTAAATGTGTGTTGCGCGACTTTGAATGATCCTCATGACAACTTTTCACTATGTTATTGCACATATCATAATTATCTCGAAGTTATATGTGTACGTTGGTGAACGAAAGTTAGTGCAGCATTGCGTGAAAGGGTACCAAAGAATTTTTCTGCGACCTATTTTCAGCTGGATATTTTCACCAATTTTCCTATAAAGAACCATTTCATGTTCAAAATGCAGATATAAACGATTTTTCTTTGCTTTATGCAACTACGCCATGCAGAGCTGGAGATTGGTGGTAACGCTTTACTGCATGTAATCTTTTTTTCATTGATTCCAAAATTTTATACGCCTTCGTCGCTCACTTAACCTGTTTTTGGCTAGATTTCAGCGAACTGTTGATGAACATCTGTTAGTTTCCTCCTCTCAATAAAAATATATTGTACTGGCTATCCCAGGTTTTATACTTTTCAATATCTGTGAGACTTTCAACAAACTCATTTGACTCCCCACAAACATATATTTAAGATGCAGACAAATCTCGGTCTCTGCAAAGCACAGTTTTCAACATGTTGAAGAAAACCCTTTTACCACTTTGTCCCAGGAGAGTATTTCGAAGAAATAGCGTGTACTACATTTTAGTCGAGCAACTCATTCCAAGAAAACGACCAGTTGATTAGAAGTTGTCTCCTAAGACCCTAAACAACAACCTCTTGAACGCTGTCAATTTGTGGTTCACTTGCTTTATGAACGTGTTTAGACAGTCGCATGCACGCCTATTGGTTGGACATTGTCGTAAAGTTTTTGGTCGTCAGTGTCATGTCGTTGGGTTTAGCAAACGAGGCCCTGGCTAAATTTAAAGAAATTTGAAACATGAATTTCTCCGCTTTCGTTAAGTAGCTTTCATGCAGCGCTAAATGCACGCTATGATTTGTGAGTCAGCAATACCATGCATTTGATCAAAATGTTTTCCTGCAATTTCGAGTACAATGTAGACTGCATTTAAACCGATCGTTTTGTTTTGCATCCTTGGGAACTAATTTTTTGGAAGAATTCTCATACTATGATTTTCACAACTATTGCAAGTCTTCCTTCGTAACAAGAACCACTCAAGAGTAATCGAGGGTAGATAAATCCAGCCAATACGTTTGCGTTTTTATCAAAGTTTGAACTACAAATTTACACAGGTAAAAACCTCTTAATAAAAGTCGCCTGAGTATCAAACGCAAATCTTGGTAGTGCAAACATCTAATAATGAAAACCAAACGATTAATTTCAATATCGAGTTTTATAGCATTTGATGTAAATCAGAGTTCAAACAAAACTTTCCAAAAATTACGAACAAAACAATAAAAATTTTTTGTTAGCTTGTATGTCTTCATGTGCAGGCACTGAGGCTAGTCTGCAGTAATGACTGAATTGGATAAGTAACGTGGCGCAACCTGTATGATGTTGTTCCAGGTTGAATATTCAACACGTTTACTTGCACAAAAGAGACTTGCCTTGAGGTAGTCGCCTTTGATTTATAGCGATGCAAAAATGGCTTTGCTAATTGCTTCACAGCTGCAAACAGCCAGTGCACCAGTATTTTCTCGGAACGATCTCTCTTCTCAAGACGGCAGCTAGTGTCAACAGTTCGGGGAAAACCACAAGAATTTAGAAAGTCTTTTCCTGCAGTTTCAAATCACCAACAACTGCATGAAGGTTGAAGTAATAAATCTTCACTAAAACTCACAAGCCACCGTTGCAACGATCACTTAAAACATTTTCTAGCTGGTGGAAACGTTTAGCTACTTTGATTGTTCACTTTAATGTTTTCAGTGTTTTTGCCACTTGCAGAACCAATAGAACGAAGGTATAATTCATTCCGCTATTAAAAGTATTCCAGGAGTAATTAAGAAAAGACACGCACAGGTCAAGCCACTGCGTCGCTGTAGCTGAGCCAAGCAAATTAAGGATATAATAGCCCGAGAAAAATGGTAGAACTTTCTCTTAACGATGATTTTGATGTGTTCCTTTATTTTCCGTCAATTTGCCTATGGTTCTTCACTGAAAATTGATTTCTGTTCCGTGAAGGCTAGTCTAATGGTGACATCATTCTGTTACAATAGCCACGAGATTTCCCTGCATCTTAGCTCCTTTTTTTGCAGATCAGAGCTCCAATTAATTTATTTTTACCATTCTATCCTATAACATTAATTCATTGCCGAAATAATGGTTAGGTAATGAACTCTTTTCCATCCAACTGGGTAAACGGTGGTATCACGCATTCAGGCGCAGCGACATTACAGTAATGTGACAACAGACAATCTAGCACAATGAGATTCCCAGTGAAAAATCTTGGGGTCCCCAGAAGGAATGCCAAAGTGTTTTCTGAATGCAACAGTAAACAATTTGTCTGTGTTATCACAGTAGTGTTTGCTCTTCGATCGTGTAGCTCCTTTGCAGATCACGCTGGTGAGGCGTCAGCAAGCCAATGTCTTTACAGGCATAAGGGTCCCCGGGGTTGGAAATGTCAAGAACCACTGATCTAGCACATTTAGATTTAAGCTTAGTGCTATAGCCTACTCTAAAAACGCCCATTCAGTAATATGGAAATTAGTAATATGGAAATTGTATATCAGAACAGACGAAGTGGGTAGTTAAACTTGGGCCAGCACAGTAAAAACGATGAAATGCTTACCAAAGTGATTTTTATAAGAAATATCTAAAAAAAATCTAATTATTAAAATTACGCTATAATTCAGCACCCTATTTTCTTGCATAAGCATGGACAACCTGTGAAAGCAACCATCTGGGGGATGAGCTTAGAAGGCAGACGAAGGTAGTAAAACAAATAATGACAAACCAGCGGATGTTTTGTTTAGTACGTTGCACGCAAGTACCTTTTACATAAATCTAGCAAGTTTTTGCGTGTTTTGACAATTTTTAAATAACAATCAGATGTCAATTACAAAGTGCCTTTAAACAGCTCTACACTTCATGTACCAGCTATACAGTATGCTTACCAATTGATTAAAGCTTACCCTCATTGATTATAAAAAATGACATTGCACAAACTGTATTTTACAAAACAAATAAGAACAATTTCTCCTAACAAAAACGAATAGTTCCCTTTCAAAGTTCTATGTCAAACAGAAGACCTGGCGTGTTTTTACTTTAATTTTTTTGAGGAGCATCCCCGGACTAAACCCAAAATAATGATATAACCAGATGTTTCTTCCTGTTGTAAGGCTACTATCACACGCTGCAAAGATCTGATGGGAACTTGCCTAAGGACGGGCACGCAAATCGTTTGGAAAAAGAAATTAAACAAGTGTGTGTAACTGAATTGTTCATATGTTCTAGTTCAATAAAAAGAGTGTCTTCTTCGCCTGTTTTATCCGTATATCCTTAGCAATTTCTTCATAGATCAGAAAAATATAAACTGCAGCAATGCCCCTGCGTGGTGTAATATTTCAGATACCATTTATTATCTCCAATCATCCGCACAAGTGCTAACTTTTTTGGTGGGCCTATCTGATACTTATTTGCATGCATGAATTCAACATCTAATTCATCAATGCATACCCATTACCAGAACTTTAGTTGCAACTTGCAAGTACGTCTCAGGTCCACAGAGTAAAACAAATTATTAAGGATTAGCACATTAATTTAATTTGAGTTTGCAATCAGACAACGAAGTCCATAGTACAAGCACACACTGTCTGCACAACCCAGATTGATAAGAACAGGCATAAAAGAACGTTTTACAACGGCGTTGGAGGCAGAACCACAGGGTTACAGACAGTGGCGAAACTGACGGGGGGGCAGGGGAGCGGCCGCCCTCCCCTGGCCGGTCATTTCGAAGTTTTTGGGCCCCCTGTCACCACATTGTTAATTTTGTTAAGTGATCTTTAATCGACATTGCCGCAAGACAGTGTGTTGTTTTGATGATATTTGGC
>Ga0210059_1006534_pt1 | contig 18673 bp, 10 predicted proteins | sample Ectturendosymbi2_FD_188042 | JGI IMG/M metagenome (GOLD analysis project Ga0210059, IMG submission 188042) | Ecteinascidia turbinata endosymbiont from Florida, USA - Sample 2 (SPAdes) (version 2) | ecosystem: Host-associated > Tunicates > Ascidians > Unclassified | place: Key West, Florida... | reverse complement strand
AGGGCATCACAAAGCCAGCGATCAGGCGCCTGGCCCGTCGTGGAGGTGTCAAGCGAATTTCTGGCCTCATCTATGAAGAAACGCGCGGAGTTCTTAAGGTTTTCCTTGAAAATGTTATCCGTGATGCTGTGACGTATACTGAGCACGCCAAGCGCAAGACTGTCACCGCTCTCGATGTCGTCTACCCTCTGAAACGCCAGGGCCGCACCCTGTACGGATTCGGCGGTTGGGCGTCTTCTGGCTGGCTCGTCCGAGCAGCCAAAAACACCGGTGGTAAAGTGTCTGCCTCTCAATTGGAAGGTTGGGTGTTCAAACCACGAAGGTTGGGTGATCGAACCACGACGGTTGTGTGTTCGAACCACACTGAGTGAATGGCCGTATCCATCTGGGCAAGAGCGTTCGCTCCAACAGCCCCGGCAAGAAGCACAATTCAGGCTTCGGTCTGCTGCCAATTGCCGTCACCCGCATCAAATTAAGGAAAACAAGTCAATTTTCTGCAGGTAGTCAACTTACATCCGTTTCTTTTTATTTTCATGGTCTTCAACAATAACAAGGAGATGCACTAAGCTGTGTTATCCCTTGCTTTGAGAGAAGAGCAATTATGGACTTCATAAATTCTCTATCTTCTGCTTTGAATCTTCGTGACTTAAAGGCAATGGGCGTATATCGTGGAAGCAAATTACCAAAGAACGAGGGTAGGCTTGCCGAAGAGGCAGAAAGCGCGTAAGTCGCTAAATTACCAGAATTGGACCTCCCATGTCGACTACTCAAAATCTAAACTATCGTTTGCCTCAAGTATGATATATAAAATTCGAAACTTGTTACTGTTTCGTATATAGTCATCTCCAATATTGCATTGTATCCTATGTGACAGCTTGCGATTCTGTGCTTCAACCTCTTAATACTATCCATAATAATGAATTGCGCTCTCTCACATTTAGCAATTTAAATGTCGCATAACTCTTTTGTATAGACAACTGGGTTATCTTAAACGTAAATGATATAGGCTAAATCAATTAGACCTATCTAAATTAATGCATAAAGTTAATAACAATACGTTACCACAATCATATAATAGCTTCTTTCAAAAAATTACTAAAACTCACTCTCATTTCACTAGATCGGCCGCAAGCCAAAATTACTTTATCCCTGGAATTGGCTCTTCTATAGGGAAAAGAAATCTAGCAAATGAAGGAGCAGTGGGTTGGTCCGACATACCGCAAGATTTTAAAAGTTTCTCTTATGTTAGAGTCTGTAAAAGTTATAAAAAGTTTCTTGTCGCGCACTATAGTACGTAACAATCTTGACTTTTCGTAATAAGCCACATTTCGTAAATGACTATAACAATTTATTCTCATCTGTTGCATGATACATATTTATTTCAAATGGATTACTCGCTCATCAATTTTCTTCCGTATTTTCTTGCTGATATTAGTTTTTCTCACTATCGGTGCCTAAATATTGTCTGTACTATTACTTCGAGTAAATTAACTGTATATGACATTGAATTACTCTTTTTTTCTTTTGTTTTGAATATTTGATTGTAAATAACAGTAACATACTAATGGTTATATAGCCGTAATGGCCACCAAAGTAGCCTACTTTACACAAATTTAGGGACACCTTGAGAAGATAATCTTCGGGTTTTTCGTTGTCCCAGCCCCACGTTCATTTATTGGTGATGTTCTTGTGTACTATTGTTTGCAGTGGCCAAGTAGTGGAAGTAAAACCATCCCAAAAGCTTCCGTTACAAAGCACTACTGCGTTAAAACCACAAAAAACTCGACAGCATTGAGTGAAACAAAAAATTAACGACAAAATAAAGCAAGCGAAGCAACGAAAATCAAGAAGTCTCAAAATAATTTCTTGCTTGGAATACATTCATCTTTTTAGTTTGATTTCATTCTGACTAGATTTTCTTGATAGTTTACGAATAGCTCTTTCAAAACAAGGGTAAATGAAAGAATACAAGTGTTTCACATACGCGACAATTCAGCGATCTTGTTTTATTTTACAGTAGTAGAACTGGCGTTTCCTTGCAAAATATTTTGTGGATGCTTTATTTATAAACCAAGCATTTACGCACGTATAGAAAAACAAGACTTTGATGTGTACTGGTTGATTCAGAAAATGCCTAACAAACAGGTAAGTGAGATGACTAAGTTTTGTCGCTGGACAGTGCTTTAGAATTGTCTAGCCCAGTGCTTATTTGCATCTTTGTAGTTAATGTTCACGTACATGCTCAAAGGGGAATTTACAGGAACACTGCACGACTGTTACGGCTGTACCTGACGTACCATTGTCAAATGCTACAGCAGAGCGGTCGTTTTCGTGCCTTCGACGGCTGAAGAAATACTTGACAAACAAACGTAACCATGTGCTCTTGAATCACAGGATGCTTTTGCACATTCACAAACACTTAATAGATCAGGTTGATCTCAACAATACTGCATGAATCCACAGCAGTAAATGATCGCAGAATGAACTTATTTTAAAAAGAGTTTGCAGTATAGCATAGTAACATCTGTTGTTACCAGGGAGCGTTCACATATTCCGTCATCAGAATTTTTAGGTTCCTATTTTACCCCATCGTCTTTTTGAAAGCCCCTCTGACCCCTGTCTGGTGATGCAATATGTGGACGCTCCCTCGGCTTTGTCCATGTTGTGTTTGTGTACTTACTTGTGAATTAATTTTGCGTAAGGCTAAGAAAACCTCGTGGCATTTATGTGCTCAAGTCAGTGTGGCGTGGATAGATTGGGTGTAGTGTAGATAAGGATCGTTGAGGGCTTATGAAGCATTGCATAAAATTTGTTTTTCCAAACCGCATATCAATCTCCATGTTCTGCTTTCCGCTACTCGTGAATACTATCACGAGGTACTTGAACGTCTCGACCTTCTGCAATATATTACTGTTTTCTGCATACCCTGACCTGGGTTTCTGGAGGAGCATAACACCTCGGTCTCTGCAATTATAATTTTAATTCCAACTCTGTCGCACGAAACTGAAAAGCGATCAAATGTATACTGAAGGGCCCGAGCAGGAGATGCGAGCAACAGCAAATTGACCGCAAAAAGCAAAGCGTTCATCCTGTAGCTTCCAACACTGACACACTCGTCAAGTCGACTTTGGCTGTCTATCCAATTCATAAAGACTATGAAGAAACTACTTCCAATTACTGGCAAGCCAACTACTTTCAGTTACTCGAAGGGTAGTAAAATAGTCTTATCCTTGCAAACTATTTGGTGCCTTCGTGGCAAAAGATGTAATTTTGCTGGATCCATCAAAGACCAAAACGATGTTCCACTCCACGATGAGGTGACATCCTTCACAAATGGAGAGAGTATTTCAAAGATTTTGAATCTGGCCAATATCATACCATCAGACGCACAGGAGGTGCAATCGGGGGAAGGAAATATCATCATCGCAGTCGACGTTTTCCTAGGTGTCAAAACACTGAAAGTAGAACAAGGTACAGTATATGATGAAATCCGACCCAAAATCTTTAAAATTTTGAGTAGAGAAGGCGTTCTTTGGCTGACTCGGTTGTGTCCAGTGGCATGGCATTCTGGAAAGACACCAAAAGATTGGCTGATTGGGATGATCGACCACCCACAATTGGCCGTCAAGTCACTGTATTCCTGCTCAGAAGTTTGTGTCCATGTCGGCGGAGTTAAATCACAACCGTTCACCGTGGGCGTTGGCCTCAGACAAGGGTGTGTGTTGTCACCACTCCTCTTCATGGCTTTACCTATCAATAATTGTTAATTGAAGTGGTACACAATATTGCAATTCACTTTGAAAACTTTTGCATTGTTGTTTTTGTTTTCAGAAAGTAACTGCCTATGCCTTGGTACCAACAATTCTTACTATTATTTGCTTTTTCTTTCCCTATGGATACAGTATTGGAACGATCAACTCAGCAGCTGTCGCTTTGAAGCAGTTCTTCAATGAATCTTATGTGGTACAGAATTCAGTAAATTAAGTTGTTCATGTATTTAGGAACACCATAAAAATGCTTGGTTGTACTTACGAAGACCATTGACACTCAAGTACGCACGCACAGTGCTGCTGCTGTGCAAGAGAAAGAAAAATTCATTCATTCAACTCGAGCAATTTATTAAATTGAAAGTTCAAGACTTCAACCGAAAACCTTCAGTGATTGCATTTCTGATCCCACATTTTGTGCCGAACTCCATTCTTTTATGTGCAGTTGGACCCCTTTACGCTATCAGTTAAACAGCAGCTAGTTTCTAAACCAAGTTTTCATCCCGAAAGTACTTTGAGCGCACTATCTACATTTATTTTTTCCTTCGAATGATCATAATGTCGTTGCACAGTTAGGAGAACCACCTTTCAAATTTTGTAGTTTTTTCTACATATGTATAAACTTTTCTTTTTGAATGACATCTCCAGAATCGATATGGCATTAGTATGAAATCTGCTGACGTCAAAGCGTTATACACTGTCACCGCAGCAATGTTCCCTGTTGGCGGTCTGGTTGGCGCCTTTTTTGTTCGTTCTCTCGTTGCCACATAGGGTAGCAGAAGAGTACTTATTTACAGCCAGGTAACTTAAACAGGTTTTCTGGGTTTTAGCTGCAGTAACAACGACAACATCTTGATGGCAAATTTGTCCCATTGTGGCTTCTTTATCGATTGCTGTGTTAGGGGAAGTTGTATAGTGACAAAATGTGGAAGAACACGCCATTCCTTGCTCATAATCCATTAGTTTTCTCCGGTGCAGCGAGTGGCGTCAGCTTATCAAGATTCACATCGATGGCGATATTAGTGAATTAATTACATGTTGTTAAAAAATTGTGGATGATGGTTGTGGTCCTGCGTAGGTTGCACTCATGGGCGTCCGAAGGGAGGGCAAAACGGGCATTTGCCCTCCCCTGGAAATTGGGACTAAAAAGCAAAAATTTCTAGAAAACGTGAAATCAACGGTTTAATGCTGATGAGTTGGCTTAATTCCTGGAATGGCAGTCTGTTTACCGATATGAAACTCACACTGGCCAAGAGTCAGGTTCACTGTTTTGGTAACATGCAGTGATGAGCTTGCAGTTCACTAAATCCGCTTCTTTGCCTGTAGAGGCAGGTTGCAAAACTAGGAAGGGAATTGTTTTGCTTCTGGCCTTTGTTGCGTAACAATAATATGGAAAACAAATCTTCAAAGATGGGCATCAAGTCACCGTGGAAGGCGTTTTGCCCGCATGTAACTATTGAACGCAGACATCTTGGGAAGTAATGCAGCGAGACAATGACTGCTGATAGAAGTAACCCACGTAGGTTTAAACCAATGGTGGGCGAACTGCGAGCCGCCGACATATTTTGTGTGGCTCTTCTACGGATGAATAGCAATATCTGAAACTGGTAGCGAGGTGATTCTCCATATTTATCGTTTGTTTCATTTATCAATCTATTAACACACGTTCGTGAAGTGGATCACCAGCAGTGTTCCTTATAAGAAAATTTTACATTGAGCAAATGTTTATTTCAGTGCGCATCATGGGTGGCGGAACCTTTTTCAAAGTGGGGGGGGCACAAAGGCACGTCAAAAATACTATAGAAAATTTTTGCTGTTTGAATTGACAGCTGGGACGTCACAAGCATTGAAATATGATGTCATTACCTATACACCATATAAAGGTCTGAAATACACTAATTTAGAGAAAATTACACCACTATGAAAACGTATCGGTGAACCTGAAATTCAAATAGGCTGTTACAGGGACGACCCAGGTCAACAGCGCCACCCAGGCTCATAATTCCATTTATTCTGACTGATTAAAACCGTTCGACGCTTGCGTCACGGAAATTTCCATTTGCTCTCATTCTGGCTGGCATTATCGTTGCACTGCGACGTTAGTTACGTAACAAAAAATGAGAAGTTCTCATTATAACTTCTCCATTGTTGAATAACGTACGTCATAGAGCAATGTTAACGCCAGTTAGTCCTCTGGTTACTACGCTCGTTCATATTGGCCCGAGTTACTGGACAATTTATTGTTCGTTTGAAAGTTTTCTCATAATGGAAACGGTCCATTGGATTGGACTTCAAACCCAATGTTCTGTACAAATCCACTGCTTCAAAAAACATTCAGTCCGATATGAATGATATTTCAAAAAATACTTAATGGCATAGGGCAGCTCGGGCTCTAGTGGATGAGCCCGAGCAAAGCGCGAGCGAACGATGTCGATAGAACGCCTACTACGAACGATGTTGTTTTGTTCAGGTCAACTGCAACATGAACGCGAAAGGCCAGACATGGAACGAAAATATATGAACAGTCACAAGGTCCAAAGAAAAGAGCCCTCGTTAACAACTTAGTAAAGTGGGACAAATATACAAAGCAAGTAAGCTCGCGTTCTCCGATATAAATCGTAATCGAAGACTCCGGCCAAGCCCGAGGAGCCCGTGTGCCGGAGTTGCCACTGGGCCGTTAAAAACACCAAGAACACAGCTTAAAAAACGGGCAAAAACGACACAGCATGGATACCTGTCTAAAATCACAACTTTTCCACATCTTGAACACAGAAGTAACATAATTGAATACAGAGGCGTAACGGGGTTAGTCGGAATCGGTGCAAGAGACAAGTTTGGGGCCCCATGTTCGAACCTGAAGTCTTTCGGAAGCAAATGTACTGTACTGAAGGAAGTACTTGTAACATTGTTGGAACTTTTCGGCTTCCCCATAGTGAGTTGGCGCCCGATTAATTGTTACCTCCTTGCCCCACTCGTTAGGCCCTTGACTGAATACCCATTCCAAAACTGCACTAGATACCGGAATGCAAAGACAAGACAAAGCATATGCAGCAACTAGCAAGTTGTCTGCAAGGATGCCAATTGTGTTGCCAATGAACAAATGAAATACAGCTATTTATGTTGCCAATGCAAAGGCAAATGCACAATCGATATTGATGTGTCAAATATTTCATTTTTCGTGTAAGATTCAGCAAAATTTCACTATTTAGAATGGTGTTGAAACGCTCGAAATTCACCAATTTTTAATGGTATGGCACGAACATTTTCCTACACACAAGCATGGGCGTCGGAAGGATTTTTTCCAGGGTGGGCCAAAAGTGGCAAAATTTGTTGTTTCCCTCTCGAAACTAAGAAAATAACCTTTTTTTGCTAAAAATTTTAAATTCCCCTTGCCCCCCCCTTCCGACGCCCATGCACACAAGCATGGGTGTCGGAAGGGGGGCAAGAATTTGAAAACTGCAGCAAAAAAGGCTGTTTTCTTAGTTTCGAGTGGTGAAAAACATATTTCACCACATTTGGCCCCTACCTAGAAAATCTTTTGGAAAAATCCACTAGTGGCCCCCTAGAAAAATTCTTTTCGACGTCCATGCATACAAGCATGCAAAATTACCCCATTTTTGCAAACTTTGTGTGCTATTTCACCATCTGGCAACACTTTTCAACAACACGAATGCGGTAAGCAAACCATAGCAAGGTGATAGACTGTGCATGGTGTAATCTGTCAAACTCTTACGACGTCCTGCTTTGATATATATTACCAAATTACAAATGATATATTACAAATGATGTTGTCAAAATACTGCCAAATTCTGCAGCTTTTTTTTCAATAAACGATTTACATTAATGGACTCAATATTAATTGTGTTGCTTAAACCTATTTAGTCAAAATTCGACATTTAAAAGTAGGGGGGAAGGCCCGTCCAGAAATAAAAGTGAGGGGGCCTAGGCCCATGCGGCCCCCCTGGTTCCGGTGCGCATGCAATTTCACAACCATGTAGAAACACGACTAGTGAAACGTTTCGACAGGGCTGTGCGATGTATATACGATATCAACTTTGGAATGTTGCAAGTGCACAAGAAAGATATTTCACTGCGCAAATGTTCCGGTGGTTTTCCGCAGTTGCGCAAATGCTTGGAGGGTACACTCGTCACCAGGGAGTCTGTGCGATTTGATAATAACGACTAGGCTACTTAAGTTCTCAGAAAAAAATTAAAATTTTTCAAAGACACATATTGTCAAAAGCATTCTGTCATTTTCCCAGTATCAGAATGAGAACGAATGTTTTTCGCGAAGAGGCAATTGCAGACCACAAAGTGGAAGAATACTAAGATAAATTGCAAGACTACTGGAGGAGTTCCAAGCCAGATGTGACCATTTCCAAAAGTTAAAACCACGCTTGGAATTCATTGTGAATCCATTCAATGTTAATGTACCGGTGATGGCTGTCCAGTTCACTGACTGTTTGTTACAAATTTGTCTGCTGTAGAAATAAAACTCATCAAAATGCAAGAAAATCTGGCTCAAAAAGATTAGTCAATGCCACTTTGCATTTAATTTTTAGCGACAGGTTTCAGAAAGTAAAAACCAAGAATTTAAAATACCAGTGTATAACTCAATCATTCCTGTGTATAGCACAACATGTTGCTGTGAATTTTTTTTCTGTAATGAATTTCGCAAAATCAAACCATCGTGTGACCCTGAAAAATTAACGCTGGGGAGACTTAATTCGCACAGCTTTAACAACATACTGTCCAGAAAATTTCTGCGGACACCCATGGTTGCACTATCTATTTATACGCAGCATCCAGAAAAACCCAGTGTGATTTTGATATTCCATGCAGCAACGACACCCTGGAAAGATTTGTATGGATGGAGATTTAGTTAGACATGTGTCAAGGCAATTGTGTAATGCATTTAACGTTTGTTATCCCACTGGCAAATCCCATAATCATCGTTACAAATGATAAATCATGAATTGCAGACACAACAAAACAAGCTCTAGCTTTGCGGAAAGCTGTTTAAGGAAATCTCCTGCCTGGTCTTCCATCCTTTTACAACGATTCAAGCTTGCCTCCATCATTTAGCAAAATAGTAAATCACAGCAGTGACCACACATCAAGGGAATCAGTCGCAATTTATTTTCACCAGGAAACTCGTTTCGGGTCAAACACATCTGCAGTCCTAGACGAAAGCTAACAAAGAAAAAATAATAGAAAAACTACGTACTGTTGCTAAGAATAATTGGCAAAAATAATGAAGCCAAAAATCTGAACTACTCCAGTAGACCGTTAACAGTGCTGCCCGACACGGGTAGTAACGTGGCTTTGCTATTATTGCTATTCAACAGGTCGTAACGTGGCTTTGCCATTATTGCTAAATGATACGTGCAAGCTTGAATCGTTGCAAAGGGAAGGAAGACCAGGTTGGAGATTTCCTCAAACAGCTGGCTGCAAAGCTAGAACTTGTTTTATTGATTCCGATAAGTGGAGGCAAATCCCGTCCATTGGAGTTTTCCACCAATGTTGACTCCAATTGAAAAACTCTGAGAAGCAAAGGAAAGACTTACGGACTGTTGCATTAAACGTTTGGCTTGTAAAAGCTGGACATTGTTACTTCCGTTTATTTGTGCCCTAGCGGCAGTGCAAACTTTTTACTTCTAACTAAACCAATCCATTCGATCCCCCTTGTTGATTTCACTTTAAACTGCCGCCGAAACTGAGTCATGAGTAATCGCAAAATGTTTTTCTCAACTTTTCCACTGCCCGTTACGGCCTGTTGAAGCCACATGATCGTCTGAGACAAGACCGCGCGTAAAGCGTAGAGTAACGTTGTCAATCAGAGTGCTGTATAGCCGTTTACGATCGGTGCCGGCAGTTTTGTAATCGGTCTAGTGGGTTAAGGAGTCGTTCTTTGGCTTTATTATTTAGCTTTTGTTCTTAGCACAGTACGTAGTGTTTCTAACTTTGTTTCATTGTCAACTTTCGCATAGGACTGAAGATGTGTCGAACACGAAACTAGTTTCCTTGTGCAAGTAAATTATTGCGACTGATTCGCTTGATGTGTGGTCACTGCGGTGGCTGTGCTATTATTGCTAAATGATAAGTGCAAGCTTGAATCGTTGCAAAGGGATGGAAGACCAGGTTGGAGATTTCCTCAAACAGCTGGCTGCAAAGCTAGAACTTGTTTTATTGATTAATATTGATGAAATCACACTTGTTGATTATTGAGTGTATAAATGAGAGTCTGACTTCAAAAAAACGAAGACACAATGAATACATAGTATATAAAATCCAACAAACTGTTTCTAGTACCTTCGTATTTTAGTTGTGAAAGTTCATGCGCAGGTCCGTAACCGGCTTGGGACACCAGGGGGGCGGCGAAGAGTTTTCTGAGAGGGAACCAAATTTTTTAAACCATGTCCAATAGTTTCAAAGTATGTACAGCACGTTTTTTCAGGGGTGGCAAAAAAGTTTCCAGGAGGGCCTCGCCTCCCCTTCGCCCCCGCTAGTTACGGGCCTGTTGATGAGTAACCAACTGCTGCAGGACATTTGTAGGGGAACGTTTGCCACATGAAAGTTTTTTGGGGAAATTTAGGGTAATTCAGGCAAAACATCCGTTGTACCACAAAAACATTGCCGGATCCTATGAAAACGCATGAAACAGATTAACTAACATTAAACATCGAATAAAGAAACAATGGTTGCGTGAAAACAACTGGGAAACTGGTCAGACTAGAAGCAAAACCATTATGTTTAATAAGACAGGTAACATTTTTTGATAAAATAGAAAAAAGTTTGACACGCTTCTTTTTAGCTATTTGTTGTTGTTATTAACTGCTTTTTGCTGGTCTTACGTCGGCTCTTTCCTTTATTTAGCTCTACATTTGCAGGTTGTATGCATTTTCTCCACTCTGTTGATGTGTACTTCATACGCTATGAACTCTTGTGAAGCTTTGGTTACAGGAAGATTTTTTCTTGAGGTATTTGTATCTATTGGAACAGGTGCGGATGTGTGTTAGTTGCCGTGAATGGTTATTAAAGGTTAAAACTAAACCTTCAAATAACTTTGCGTTCAGGTGTTGCGCCGCCCTACGCCGGTGAAGTCATCGCCATCCACATCCGGGGCACAATTGGTTCTCTCTTCTCGTTGTTTATTTCAGTGGGAGTTCTATTCGGTAATGTGCTTGGATTGCCACAGGTATCTCAATGCTGATTGTTGATACTGTAGGTATTTTAACTAATTCAGTAGTTTATGTTGGATTCATGCAGCGGTTACATTGGATTTACAATGGCTACCATTTTCGCGTAAAATACAGGAACCCAATCGATTACAAAACAACAAGAATGATTTTCATATTTCTTTTTTCCTAGCAGGACAGCAACACGTTCCAGTGACGTAAATGCGACTTGTTCCAAACAACCTTTCAACTTATGCATGGACGCATTCAAACATTTTCTGTCTATTAAAAAACTAAAGCATGCTGCAAACAGTAGAACATCTTTATATGCAAACATAGCAGCAGCTAGAAGATTTCTTGCTTATCTGTCAATCAACAATAATTAAGAACAGCATACGTCACCACTTCATGCATGGTTGTGTTTTTCTTTGAGTTGATAAAAATGAATGAAAAACCTGGAACTAAAGCATCAGGGCAAAGATTGGAATTCAGACGCACTTGTATAGTTGGCCACTGGTGCCATGTCAAAATTTTCTTTGAAACAATTACGGCAATAAGGCAATAAGGTTCTACTACAAAAAAGTTACGTTTTCGAAAAGAAATTGAGAACAATTTCACAATTTTTTCATTTGAAAAAAATCATTTTAATTCACAACTGCTTTGAAAATGAAAATATGATATATTCTCAAAACATCTTTTCCGAAGAAAAAATATTGGCGGCCAACACAGGCAATGTTATCCTTTGGAATTTGTGAATAAAACATGTTGGAAATTCATATGTTGCATGTTTGTTTTTTATAGTAGTTTTTTTTATATAATAAATCATCGCTAAACTTGTTTCTTATACGGTAGTACTTAAAGAAAAAATATTAATCATGAAATTTTCTTTCTTGGAAACAATTTCTATTGGTAAAAATTTCTTTTTGAGTTTCAACAATTTTTTTCAAAAAATAAAACTTTCGTTCAAAAAAAATTGTCCACTTCAAGCTTTTATTCTGAAAAACACTTTACGGTGATTTTTTTCATATAGCAGTATTTTTACGGGGCTCAAACGGACCAACACATTGGAGGATGAAAAACGTTTTAAAAAGAGGGATTTGGTTTGCTTTTGAATGCTAACTGCTATTAGAAGATGATGTGAAGGTTGCAAAGACCTTCAATTAAACGTGGATCTTTTATTTGAACGCATTTTCATATCTCTTCGTATTTTCTGTTTGTTATCAGCATTTCGTGGCGACAGTATTAAATGAATATTTTGGATTTGTTTTTCAAACGTTTTATTGATCATTTGTAACACTCCTAACGCCACACCTACTACGTTAGCTCATTGCAAATTTATCCTAAAGGTAAAATTCTTGAAAGTGGTTTAAATGTATAACATTTTTAAATCAGGAATGAAAACATCCAAAAAATTCACAAAACATTCCAGTGGAAACTTTGTGAGGCAACTGCCTAAATTTTGTTTAAAACCAATAGTATCCTGTTCGAAAAAGTTATGTGGAAGATATCAACACATATCGTTTAAAAATATAAAAATCCTTTGCTGTTTCAGGTACTCGAAACATCTAACGGCTGGCCATACCTTTTGGCAGTAACAGCATTTCCAAGTATCATTTTGCTCTGCTGTTCGCCATGGCTACCAGAAAGCCCGAAGTGAAAAAAATTCTATAAATTATTTCATATCTTGTCTAGCTGCACCAACGCATTGCTGCTTCACTTGCAGATTGTTTTTCAATATGGCAAAAGCAATAAACTCCATTAATGGTTGTAAAATTAATTTGTAAAGACCCTAGATTTTGGTTTTGGCCTCTCAGTATCCAAACAAATGTCGATAAAAAACTTAGGCTTGTTTAAAAGGTTTGAATATTTCGAAAATCAAACAACTTAAGTGAAACATTCAAAAAACATCAATAACAGTCCTACTCTAGATGTAAAACCGTCTGTACATGTTCTGTGAATCACTGTTTCACACATCATAAAATGATATTTTAAAATTTGGGCAACAGCACCGAACTGCAATGAAACATTTGTTAATTTGTATGTCGAAAAGCAGTATTTATGCTCACTTTTCAAATCAATTTTTCAAAAATATTAACGTCCTGGTGAATAATTAATGGAGGAAAATCAAAGAAAGCAAGAGGTTTTTAAGCAAAGTTCTTCTTGCATTAATACTGGAATTTAAAAGCGTTTCACTCACATTAAAGACTGACATGAAGTATGTTAAGAGGGTTGTCAAGTAACACATGCGAACAGTCGGTTCTATTATTGCTGTTGTGGCTAAATTGTTATGTTTTGTGCTGGACAGAGCTTTGTATTTGGAAAAAAATGATCCCCAGGCAGCTGAAGCGGTTCTTAAACGATTACGTGGTACTGATGACGTAGGCGATGAACTAAAGCTATTGCGTGACGAACAGGAAGCTAATGAGCACGTGAAACATCTTTCTATTAAGCAGGTGGTGAGAACTTGCTTTATCGCGTTAAAACGGTTCAACAAAGTACCGTATGTAGTAAATCAGAGATTTCTCTGAAAGAAATCACTCATTTCTATGGAAATAAATAACATAATTCTGTTTGAAAATGGAGTATAATGCATTTGACACAATTGTCCACATGACCATGAAGCGTGATCTTCAGCTACTCCAGAAAAAATGACACTAATGTTTTATGAACTCCTTGAACACCACATCTTGGTTATCACGAGGTTTACAAATATGTATAAGCGTTTGCATGTAACCTTATTGTTGAGACTTCACAGATATTTTTGTTTAGTGTGTCGTACGACTCAGTTACATCCCACTAAAAAATATCATCTTTGTTTGCATATGCTTTTCTTTTACTGTACTGCTACTTATCAGAGATGAGCATGGACAGGATTGGATATCCTGCAGGATACTTGCGATTTTTTTCGGATCAGGATTGGATTTGCATATACATTTTTGAAAAAAATTGGATCAGGACAGGATCAGGATATTGGTTTGATTTTTATAACGAAATTTTCCTGAGAGTGATTCAAGATGTCACAAACGATGTTTTCTTTACTATGGTTTTTACATTGTCAGTATGTGCTGCACTCATCACACTCAGTGATAATTCGTGTCACTTTATCGTTAATTTTTTCCGGCCAAGTGGAAGTAGTAAGCTGCTCTTATGTTGCTGTATGCTGCTTTGTTTGTTGTGCTGAATGGCATATGTGTGTGTTGTGTAGGCTAATAATAGTCTATTTCATGGGTGGCCAACATGTCTTCGACTGGGATCGACTAGGCCTAGAAGATTTCTTGATAACTTGCGATCGACCGGCCAGTAATAAATTCACAAATACAATATCATATGCCAAAGTTGAGTATCACATGTGCAAATACAGAGCACCGTTGTCTTTGATACACAGACAGAAGGCAAAGTGTCTGTTACGCCTAAATCATGATTGTCACGCAATAATCTGGGAAGCTAGCCTATGGTCAGCCACTACAATAGGCACCAAAGAATATACGTGACCAACCAATTGATGGATACTTTTTATGGACTTTCTGGAATATTGATTGAAAAATGTTCTTTTTAGGTATCTTGTCAATCCAATGCAAAATGAGGCACGATTGACCAAGTGACACTCGGGGATCAGTCGGTCAATGCGATCGACCTATTGGCCACCCTGGTCTATTTCAGCGTTTAAAGCTACATTTTTGGGTTAGAATTTTGAATATTCTACCTAAAGTTTTATATAGTCAACCTTTGCTGAAAGACAATCTGAGTTTGTAGTTTTTGTAAGCTGCATACTTTTATTATATTTCATACTGTGATCTCTCAGAGTTACAAAATCTATTTTCTTTATTTTACGAATTGATTGAATGCTGAAGCTCTTTTGCAATTAGCTGAACGAGATTGGTTAAATTGGTCACATTACAAGGACTATCCTTGGATTAGCGGATCGTGTTTGCCATATAACCTAAAACCCTAACCCAAATAGTAAACCTGTATCTGATTTTCAAAACTTATTTAAAAAGTCCTGTTGCTTACATCAAACGTTTGCCCATAAAAAGAGTCGTATCTATATTAGCCGAGCCGGAACAACAATGCTGAGAACCCAAATGACGATTACTCGCACAGCAGGATTCCCTTTGGACCAGGTTCATCGTACCCAATGCTAGTGTCACGAACTCAGTGTTATAAGTGGACAAATCCAGACACACTACAGTTCAAATGGAAAAATGACCACAGCAGGGGTATACCTCTGGCGGCAAAATACACACAATGTTTCTTTTTTCCGACTGAAAGTGCACAACATGTGATTTTATTTTTATAGATTGGATCACAAAATGACAGAGTGTTTTTGTTTCGAAGTGACTATAGGTCTGCTGGCGGTGACACGGTTAGAATAAAATGCTAAGTTTGCAACATTAGCAAAACAGTCAGGGTAGTCATGTGGCATGTAGACGTGTCGTACTGCGTAAAAAGTTTTCGTGTTGAATCTGGCCATGATTGGGCACCTTTCATTTTAGTAGTAGTGGATGCACTCTTCATAGTACCATTTTTATTTATTTTTTCAGAAGTTTCCAAACTTTTGTGATCAGATTTGCGGTTTAGGTTTCAGTGTTAGGTTTAGGGCTTAGGTTTAGGGTTTAGGTTTAAAATGTTAGGTTTACTACGTTTCTACCAAGCGTAGTGCAGTCTACTTCACACTTGTAATGGATTAGTGTCTTGTTACAGGTGAAAGATCAATACGTTTTCAAAAATGGAAGTCCACTGTTGGACCTATGACCACTGCCTGTTTGTTGTGTATTTAGCAATGTCGCAATCGGATACAGATGGATATCGGATACCAAATTTCAGAAATTTTTGGATAAGAATTGGATATGGATGTGCAAAAATTTTTTCGGATATGGATCAGGAGTTAAAAAATTTATATCCGCTCACCTCTGCTACCTATCTATGCTCGTGTTCTGTCATGTATCTGTACGTTTCCTTGTTAGAAACCCCGGATGTACAATATTACACTTGTTCCACGAAACATTGCAATGAAAAATAAACAGATTTATTGGTTCATTTTTTTCACTGCAAATAAACGCGCGCGCAGTTATAAGGTCGTGCTATAAATACGTGATTGAATGCAAGCATTATTGTTGTTTAACTGCACCACATGCTCGTGTTTGTCTTGTGTGCTTTGAAATGCACGGTCGCTTCAAGATATTTTTCACAAAATTTTATAGCAATTTGAACAGTTGCAAATACGAATTCGAAGCAGTTTGATTTATTTGGTTTGTTAAACAACTTTGAAAAAGCGTAAAATAACACAAGTTTTCTTTTGTTCTATCACATTTTTGCAATTCATACTCAGGTCTTGACACTCAAGAGCGTTCGTTGGCAAATTATCTCTGGCATTGTTATTGCATCATCACTACAACTTTGTGGCATCAATGGAGTGCAATTCTACCTGGATGACGTCTTCATTATTGCTGGGATTTCTCCAGAGGATGCTAGTTACGTCTCAATAGGTGTAACAGGAGCTCAAGTTATTCTCACTTTGATTGGAGTAAGAGCTTTGTATATGCACCCACTGGTAAACACATCCTCCCACACACGTCACCTTCAATTGTGTAGGAGCTGGGGGTGCAAACGCACCACCAAAAATCTGGATTCATCGAAGATTCGGTCAAAATCCAAAAAATTCCTGCTTAGAAATTTCGACATATTTTAACAATATTAATGAAATTAAAATTTTTTTTTATTGAGTGCATAAATGAGACTGGAAAAAAAGAGTCTGACTAAAACTTTGTTATGTCATATTAACTATACAGCATATGCAATCAACAAACTGTTTCTTGAAACTTCGTGTTTTAGTTTGTGAGATTTGATAAGTAACCAACAGCCAGTGACAGCGTGACTCGAGTCAATGACTCGATCATGGGCGTCGGAAGGGAGGGCGTAGTATTTGAAAATTTCAGCAAGTTTCGAGTGGAAAAAAAAATTTTCAACACTTTTGCCCGCCCCCTAGAAAAATTTTGGAAAAATCCCTTACCCCCTGCAAAAATCCTTTAACTCCGCGCCAGACGAATCGGCCAAATAGAACTCCTACTTCCATGTGCATGGAAGTCAATTATAAATGTCGCTTACTTGGTCTTTCCCTTCTCCTTGCTTTGGCCGACTTTGTTCACATGTAGCGGTCGCGCTAGCGTGACTGCTACATGACCAAGTCATGACCCTAATCTGACTCGACTTGAAACGATTTTAGACGACTTGAGTCAACACATATAATTCGGACACATCACTGCCAACAGCTACAGAAAAATTGTAGAAGGTAGGTTTGCTTGCAGCATAAAAATATTTTTCCGCCTAATGTGAGAAGATTCGGGAAAAATATCCTTTGTACCCATAAAAATCCCTGCTCCTCTACACCTGTGTTCACTCTCATTGTGTTATTACTCTATTGTAGTGTTGGGTTATTGCTGCTTAAAAGAGATCTGAGTCCAAATCTGACAAAGACGGACTCGAATCTAGTGCAAGGCCAGTCATTAACTGTCGGACTCGAATTTAAATCTGAGTTTGGAACGGGAAAGTCTGTTCCAGAGCAGTGATGCTGTAGTTGGGAAGGACACATGTTAACAGGCGGATGAAATTTGGTTTCGTGCATATAAGGATGCCACCCCTTGAGAAATCAAACTAGTGTCTTTCCTGGCGAAGTGAGCCATAAATGTGGTGGAACAGAGAAAGCTGCTCAAATCGTTGAGCAAGTTTTACAAAATCCATTCTTCAACCTAAAAAAATCTTTGTCACAGTCACTTCCAAATAGACATTTTGAATATAACATCAAATGCCTCAGATCAGTAGAGTTGTTGCGATCGGAAATCCCGAGCGACATATGCGCAAAGCTTCGCACTGTGGCAACAAGCAACAATAGAGTTCACATGCCATGATCATTCTATTATTGCTTGTTCGCGCCACATACATGTATGGTGTTGTTCTACACGCACATCCCGTTCGTGGTGAATCACACATTCAACGCAACACCACCGGAGAGGTTGCAATAGAGTGTTACAGTGACGTAGAAAAAGGAGTGAAGGGAATTGCCGGATAGCACGTTTCCAGCAGAGGTTACCGGAGTCACATTTTAGACTCCGACTCAGAACATGCTCAAAAATTTTTTAATCCAGATCCCGGTCCAAAAATTTTTCAAATTTGACAATCCGACTCCGTTTATCATCGATGCAATCGGACTGCAGCAATGTTTGTACTTAGGAAATGACATTATAGAGGTCACGCAGACTCCCGCTACTGCCGAAAATAAAAAGTTACTCCCGATTCGGTTTTCACAAAATTTTGACTCAAGCTCCAGTCTGGGTCTGAAAGAAAAACTCAGATCCCTGCCGGAGTTGACTCCGACACTCCGGATCCATGGCCATATCTAGTTTTCAGGGAAAGCAAAATCGCATCTCAGGTAACGAAAAAACTGCCACCACTTACGAACGTGAACTCAAGAAACCTGAAAAGGTTTTTCATATTTGAGTTTATATTGTTTTAAGTTTCGATAAACATCAACAAAAAGTTGCATTCAAATAGGTTTTTATACTATGGTCAGATTCTTCTTTCTATTTTAAAGTACAGAAAATGAGTTATCCATCGAGTCATTGAGTCATTGACTCGAGTCACGCCATCAGTGGTTGCTGCAATGATCTGGATCTGAGCGGGTATTGGTAGTTCTGTAAAAATGCTTTTAGTCGCTTTAACACCTGAAGAATG
>Ga0210059_1006533_pt1 | contig 18674 bp, 11 predicted proteins | sample Ectturendosymbi2_FD_188042 | JGI IMG/M metagenome (GOLD analysis project Ga0210059, IMG submission 188042) | Ecteinascidia turbinata endosymbiont from Florida, USA - Sample 2 (SPAdes) (version 2) | ecosystem: Host-associated > Tunicates > Ascidians > Unclassified | place: Key West, Florida... | reverse complement strand
CAAGATTACTATAAGATCGCCAAGATTACTATAAGATCGCCAAGATTACTATAAGATCGCCAAGATTACTATAAGATCGCCAAGATTACTATAAGATCGCCAAGATTACTATAGGATCGCCAAGATTACTATAGGATCGCCAAGATTATTATAAGATCGCCAAGATTACTATAAGATGGCCAAGATTACTATAAGATGGCCAAGATTATTATAAAATCACCAAGATAACTAATATCACCAAGATTACGAAGATCATTAGGGTCAGACATGAACATTAACTCTTTGGCGTCCGGCTGCTTTCGGCGATTTTCGGAAAAAAACACGCCTAAACGCACGTGGCTTTGCTCGGGAATATCTCTGCTCCTGTTTGGGTTACGGACCTAGTCGAAGCGTCAAAAGACGCAGCAAGTCTTCTAGTCTGCACTCGAAAAAAAATTTTTGCTTGGGGGTTGCGGGTTTCTTGTGAGTGACGTCATAAGTGGAGGACTTTTAGGCCATCTTGGCCCACTTTGCCAGGCCCTAGGCGCCAACTCTTAGGTGGTAGTATTTCGCTGAAGTTTTTACTGGAAACTAGGCTACAATCTGAGTCTTTTGATACTTTGGATGACCTGCTGGGGTTTCTGGTTCAAAAGTTGTGATGTAAGTTAGCAAAAATATTTGACAATTAGATAATTAATTAATTTGTTTATTTTAGATCATAACTTTTGAACCAGAAACGCTAGAAAGTCGATCAAAGGCTCAAAAGACTCGGACCGGACTCGAGCCTAGTTTCCAATGAAAACTTCAGCGAAACACTTTGGGCTAGCAGTTGGACCCTAGGCCAGGCAACATGAGCCAAAATAACCCCAAAACTACTTCACTTATGACGTCAGTCACAAAAAATCCGCACCTCCCAACGCCTACATTTTTTTAAATGCAATCAACAAGACTGGCCAATCCGTTTGAGCCCTTGAACAGCTCTCTAGCGCAGTGTTTTTCAACCTTTTTTGCATCACGGACCACTTTATGCAATAAAAAAATTTTGGGGAACACCAAACAAAATTTTATAATCACAATTATGATGTTTAGTTCTGTTTTGGCTCTTTTAATTTATTAAAATTAACAAGAAAGTCCTATTCGTTTGCTCCTAAAATTAATTACTTTCACGAAAGAAAACATATTTACGCTCATTGCGTTAAACTAGTGATTTTCGACCGGTGTTCGATGGAACACTAGTCAAACTTATCAAATTTCTTGCGGAACACCTGACGATCTTTCACGGAACACTAGTTTTCCGTGGAACACCGGTTGAAAATCACTGCTCTAGCGCAATCGGTGGAGGAGTTAGGACATTGGTAAGGCAACCGAAAACTGCTGTTTTTTAGGCCGAAATCGAAGTACGAATATATTGTACACCGCTTCTCAAAGTGTTAAATTGTACTGGATCCAATTTGATAGTGAAGAAAATGTAAAAGTGAATTACAAGTCCAATTTCAGTCCAAAAATATAAGAAAGTCATAGCTTTATGACAACAAAAATGCTGCAATTTATTTTCATGAATTTGGTCAAATACAATTCTGATCCTAGCTATACCCTTTTGAAAAATTTAACAGTGTGGATCCAATCTGAAAAAGCATTTTATATTGGATCCAGTATAATTTAATGTTCCTTTTTTATTTTAGCGATCTTAACACTTTAGCGTCCGGCCGAAGAAATCGAGAATTCTCGCGGCAAAACAACAGGATCGCACGTGGCTTTGCGTGGAAATTTCTCTGGTCTGTTCAACGCTACAGACCTGGTAAAAGGCTCGACAGACATAGCAAGTTCTAGTCTGCACTTGAAAAAAAATTTTTGCTTGGTGTGCGGAGTTTCTGTGAGTGACATCATAAGTGGAAGACTTTTAGGCCACTTTGACCCACTTTAATTGTCCCTGAGCACCAACCGTTAAATCGTAGCATTTCGCTGAAGTTTTTATTGGAAACAAGGCTACAATCCGAGACTTTTGATACTTTAGATGACCTGTTGGGAATTCGGGTTCAAATCAATTATCTGCTACCTGTTTTTGTAATGAAAGGTGCTCTGTATCCATTGCTCTCTACCTCACAACCCTTAGTGTTCACTTGCTTCACCTGCTCAGTGTGCTCATCTGTACATGCCTTAACTCTTCACCCATTGCTTGCCCACCATTATCTGTTACGTTGATGTCTATTGTGTATGTATCATAAAACAATTCTTTTATGTACCTTTTATATGTGTATTATCCTGTCTCTTGTTTGTGCTTTTTCTTAAAAAATAATTACATTTTCCAATTCCAAATACACTTTGCAAAAACCATTCTCTATCATCCAAATCATTCACTATACGATTTCATTTGATATAACCCAAGTTATACCCACCCAAGCAAACCCATGTTTTGGCTCAATATGAGGATGAGAGCGCCAGTAAACAGGTGGTACAACTAGGGTTGCCAGATGAATTTCGTAAAAATACCGGCCATTTTTTTATCGGCGGCACATCTAGGCTGCATTTGTAAACGCATATTTTATGGCACTGGATTCTTGAACAAAGTTTTTAGAAAAAACGCTTTTTTCACAATGCATTTATTTTTCATGATGTTTTCTTTACAACTTTGTGAAACTCCTGCAATGTTTGGTTGAAAATGTTTCAAACAGTGTATAAACAGACAGTTTGTGAGCATGTAGTCTATAGCTCTATGCTAAACATTAGAGATCGACCGATATAACCGATATATTGGCCTGGCCGATATTTGGGTTTAACCGATATCTCGGTATCGGCCTCAGTAGGTGTTGACAAAACACTGTTATATTCCTCACGTATCCAGACAATTTTCGCAAGAAAGCACAACGAAGCTCTACAATCGTCTGAACCACCCTTCAGGGTTTACATTTTCTTGCTTCAGTTAAATGGTGTTTTCTGTTCCCATCTTGGCAACTTGTACTCAGCTCTATGCAGCTTGTGCAGTATGGCATTTACTGCTGTTTCAACATCCAATAAAGCATTGTGTACCAAGTTGACAGTGCACTTATGGTTGCAACTTGTTTACTCATGCTGGTTGAAGTCACACGCGTATGAGATGGATTGTTATCTCGTCATTACTATCATTATGAAAGCATACAATGACATTTACTTCATAACATGCATTGCATTGTTTATAGTGCAGATGGATGATTTCAAAGTACATTAAGTAATAGAAATGTAAATCCCAGATTACGTATTTTTTCCTGGCATGCTGGGCTTGAAAACAGTGTCTTAGAAACTGAGAAAACGTTAATAATGGATTGTAGCCAGCACTACTGGTACAGTTCTAAATGTTTAATAATTTGGCTGATGTCGTGCTTACATTAATGCTAGTCTGAATAACTAGCTTGGCTGCCATAAACAAAATAAATTTTTAAAGTGATTAATCTTCTGTTGCGATGTAGTTATTGAATGAAGCATTTTTTGCTCAGAGGAACAATGGTTACATGTCAAATTATATCAAGGTGTGGTTTGTGAAACCTTCGCTATGGTCTACTGAATGTTTTATAGCAAAAGCAGTTTCGTCTCAAGGAAAGATGGTAGCTCAAAATGACCCCAATGCCATGTCCTAAGCAGCACCCCTCACACTACAGTGCAATGAGCTTTCTTACCCAACTTGGCATAGAAAGTTAACAATGATTACTGATTGTTGATTGTATATAAACACCTGATGTATTAGCAATATTCAATGCCAATTTGTGTCTGGTTTGTATTCTTACATGGCAAGTGTGAGTGATGATAATATTTATCTTTTAAATGCTTTGATATGGTATTGTGCAGCCAGCATTTTGCAATCCAAATTTGATTCTTCAACCAGGTGTTTTTAAGGTGTTTTAGGGAATTGATTCAGGTCCGTAGAATCAGAGAAAAGCGGGTCCTTAAAACCAGAGAAATAGGGTCCCTGCAGGTCCATACTGGGTACTGTTGCAACTTCTCCGGTGGTGTTGCGTTGATTGTGTGATTCACCACGAACGGAATGTGCGTGAAGAACAACACCATATACATATGTGGCGTGAAGAAGCAATAATAGAGTGATCATGGCATGTGAACTCTATTTTCCTTTCTGTCACAGTGCGAAGCTTTGTGCATATGCCACTCGGGATTTCCGATCGCAACAAAATGATGCTGTGACCAGGATGTGAAGGTCGTGTGGAGTTCAGCCTTCACACAAAGAACGTGCGATTGGCGCGGTTCGTTGTAAAAAAGAGGGGATGTTATTGCAACCTCTCCAGTGCTGTTGCGTTGATTATGTGATTCACCACGAACGGGATGTGCGTGAAGAACAACACCATACATATATGTGGCGCGAACAAGCAATAATAGAGTGATCATGGCATGTGAACTCTATTGTTCCTTGCTGCCACAGTGTGAAGCTTTGCGCATATGCCGCTTGGGATTTCCGATCGCAACAGTACCTAACATTTTTCTTAAAAAAACCCTGCTTCAACTGTCTATCATCTTTATTTGACCATTAATGTGTAGAGAAAAGTGTAAACCTGGATGATTGAATCATTATTTACTTTTTCATACAAATATGTTTTCATGGAATGCTTCCCAAAAGTTTCTTAGTTTCATACACAAAAACAAGCTAGTATTAGATCAAATGAAATATTAAGTACAAAGAATTGAATTATCTTTGTTTTTAACATCTTCGCAGTCAGTCTAAATCAAGCAGTTCATGCCAAAACAACCAGATCGCACGTGACTTTGCACAAACGTAACTCTGGTGCCAAAAGCGCTAGTGAGCTGTTCAAATGCTCAAAAAATGTGGCAAGTCTTGTCGTTTGCAATAAAAAAAAATTTTTGCTTGGGGGTGTGGATTTTTTGTGAGTGACGTCATAAGTGGAGGACGTCCACCTTGGCCCACTTTACCTGGCCCTGGGTTCAAACTGTTAGATGGTAGTATTTCGTTGAAATTTTTATTGGAAACTAGGCTACAATCTAAGTCTCTTGATACTTTGATGACCTGCTGGGGTTTCGGGTTCAAAAGTCATGATCTAAAGAAGGGGAGGGAGCCTATTTTCTAAAACGGGCCGCATGAAATGTGCATTATCGCTGATAGGCCACAATCAATTGAATTTATCTTAATACTTTGACGTCTGGGTTAATTCAAGCGGTTCGCAAAAAAACAGCTGGATCGCACGTGGCTTTGCGTGGGAATATCTCCATTCCTATACAGGTTACGGACTTGGTTGAACTGTGAAAAGACGCGGCAAGTCTTGTAGTTCGCACTCGAAAAAATATTTTTTGGTTAGGGGGCTGCGGGTTTTTTGTCAGTGATGTCATAAGTGTATGACCTTTAGGCTACCTTGGCCAACTTCACTTGGCCCTGGGTGCCAACCGTTAGATGGTAGTATTTCGCTGAGTTTTTATTGGAAACTAGAATACAATCCGAGTCTTTTGATACTTTGGATGACCTGCTGTGGTTTTGGGTTCAAAAGTTATGATCTAAGTTAGTAAAAATTTTTGACTGATTAGTTAATTAGATAATTAATTCATTTGTTTATTTAAGATCATAACTTTTGAACTAGAAACGCTAGAAAGTCGATCAACGGCTCAAAAGACTTGGACCGGACTCGAGCCTAGTTTCCAATGAAAACTTCAGCGAAATACTCTGGCTTAGCGGTTGGGCCCTAGGCAAGGCAACATGAGCCAAAATAGCCCAAAAACTAATTCACTTATAAATTCACTCACAAAAAATCTGTAACTCCCAACCAAAAAATGTTTTTTTCTAATGCAATCTAAAAGACTGTTTGATCCGTTTGAGCCCTTGAACAGCTCTTTAGCGCAATCAGCGGAGGAGCTAAGGCATTGGTAGGGCAACTAAGAACCACTGGTTTTAGGCCGATTTTAAAGTACGAATATATCGTAGGCTGGCTCTCAAAGTGTTAAAATTCTACCTTCATCTAACTATAAGGAAGAGTGACTTCTCATGTTTTCTTGGGTAAATGCATGCTTATCACGGAGCTTCGTTTTGACACGATGTTACTCTATTTGTAAATCAAGTTTTTATGTGGGCCATATCAAATGTTTACGTAGGCCGCAGGTTCCCCACTTCTGATCTAAAGTAATAGAAATATTTGATTAACTAGGTAATTAATTAAATATTTTAGATCATAACTTTTGAACCAGAAATTCTAGAAAGTCAATCAAAGGCTCAAAAGACTCGGACTCGAGCCTAGTTTCCAATGAAAACCGAAATACTTTGGTCTAGCTGTTGGGCCCTGGGCCAAGTAACATGAGCCAAAATGGCCCAAAAACTACTTCACTCACAAAAATTCCGCAACCCCCAACAAAAAATTTTTTCAAATGCAGACTAGAAGACTTGCCGAATGTTTTGAGGGTTTGAACAGCTATCTAGCACAATCGGTAAAGAAGCTAAGACGTTGGTAAGGCAACTGAAAACTGCTGTTTTTGGCTGATTTCAAAGGACGAATGTATCGTACCCCAACAGCGAACCTGTTAACAATGTTTGGTGTCGGTGTAGGAGATACTCGTATTTTGAAATCACAATTTCAGCTGCTCTTTTCACGTCAATTGGTTTTTGTTTTTTTTGTGGATGACGTCATAAGTGGGGTAGGTTTTAGGCCATTTTAGTGCAGGTTACCTGGCCATGGGCCCCAACCGCTAGATGGAGGTATTCGATCATTTTTCAGCTGTTAGGCTTAAATCAAAGTCTTTTGAGCCTTTGATCGGCTTTCTAGGGTTTCTGGTTCAAAAGTTAGGATAAAATAACAAAAACGTGGGTAAAACCTTTTTGGGTATTTTTTACCCAAATTTAGATTGCAGCACTCATCTCTGCTTGCTTGTGCTGGGGGCCACATGGCTATTTTTTGTAGTGCATGCTGTTATAGTCAATGGAAGCACCACATATGAACCATTTCTTTGAACCCACCCGTTGTTTTTCAAGTCCTTGGTATGACCTAACCAGGAATGAAACTAGCCTATGAGCTTTGGTGCATGCTTAACCAACTATACCACTTAACCAGTTCCCTAAAAATATTAGTTTTTCTGAAATTAAAGCCAAGTTTGCAAGCTTCTCAGGAAAATTTGTTTGCTCTTTTGAAAAATCCTTGTACACTTAGATGCAAAGCATATTGTTCAACAACATAATATAGCTGTGAAAACTGGTTTTTGTCAAGGGGCAACGTATTTTGATGACTCTTTAATTTGCTTTTTGACTGATTATTTGGTACCTGATTGCAGTTGCTGCTGTTATATATGAACTTGTCATATTTCATGTGTAGTTGTCACATCATAGTGCTCCTGATGAGAGATTTTGCATTATTTTATTTTCAAACATCTGTACTAAGCTTGCTTGATGTTACATTATACTATATTACAGAAACATACTAGTATTTTATTGGGACTAACGTTTCCGCTTAAATTGCTTCCTTATTTTGTAAATGCTAATCAAACATGGAATAACCATGGAAATATGGATGAAACTGATTCCAATCCACCAGACCCAACAGATCTAAAAAAAGAAAAAGTACAAAGCAATTGGAGGAAACTTTTCCGACCATGGAAATGGAAGCGAAAGAAAAAAAGTGAAAATTTTACCAGGACTGCCTCAAGTAAGAAGAAAGTTGAAACTTTTAACACTTTGGGCTCTGCACTGCATCATGGGTTGTCACGCGATCAGCACTGCCTTTCATTGTCATTGTCACATTGTTAGGCCTATGTGTGGTAAAGTTGTCGATGTAGACCCAAATTGCTTGGAGTTCTTGCTTTGATTTAACTCAAACTTTCAGGCAAGATGCATTGACACAAAAAGAACATTAGCGTAAAATTTGGTTGCAAATGAACATGCACAAGAAAAGTTATTGCATCTCATACAACAACTTACTGAACCAAACTTATTTGCGATAACATGTTGCTAGCAGCGTGTAGCAACAGATGTGTGATGAGCTGTGACCAGCAGTCCAGTTGCTCGATTCATAAATTAATAACTGAAAAAGTTCTTGCTGGAATCAGTTCAAATTTTCAGGAAAGATGTATAAAAACAAGAATAATATTCTTCTAAATTTTGGTGGTAAAACATATAATTTTAACAGAGTTATAATGCACTACGCATCAACTTTTTGGATCTGGTTAGGCATGGTTTGCCACATGTAGCAAATGTCAGTCCGAAGCACTGTGAATGGAGTCCTGTTGCTCAATTCATAAATTAATAACTTGCAAAGTTTTTTGATAGATTGAACTCAAATTTTCAGGAAATATAATAAGTATCAGATAAACTAGTTTTTAAAAACTTGTGGTGCTTTATAAAACAACTTCTAAACCCTGCTGAATAGGATACAGTTATGTATCCTACCAGGTACCATAGTTATGACCCGAATGCAGGCAACTCTGAAGATTTTTGTCAGATTTTTAAAAAATTTTAAGGCTGATACGCATAGGTATGAAGATAATGTGGCAATTTTCTTCACAAAAACACAAGTACAAAAAAGTTATCCTGTTACACGCAGCAACCGTCAGGATCAAAGTGTTTTGCAAAAAGTGCTGTGTAGGCTAGGCCTAGCAAAATGTTGCAGGATACTAAACTGCATTTGACTAAAATAGTTCTTACTAATATAACCTGCAATTTTCAGGGGTTGTGTGGGTAGGTATGGAGAACATTGTAAATTTTCATTGCAAACAATAGAGTCCAAAAAACTTGTGGTGTTACATGCAACAACTGCCTGGACCTAAGTGTTTTCAAAACAGTGTTGGTAGCCTAGGCCTGGCACAGTGGTAGGATATACAATGCCAAAACACAAAAAGTTTTCAGTGAAATGACTTAAACTTTCAGGACTAATGTGGGAAGATATTGGGAACATTCTTGGAAATTTTCAGTGGAAACAATCAAGTACAAAAAAGAGTTGTTGCGTGGTACACATGGTACACAACAACTGGTTGCACGTTACTATTTTGCAAAATTATTGTAGTCTCTGCCTTGCAGAGGACATTTGATAAAAAATTGCATAACTCAAAACGTTCTTGCTGGATTTGCCTGAAATTTTCAAGGCTGATACCTGCAGGTATGAAGAACATTCATGGAAATTTTCATTGTAAAAGACCAAGTATAAAAAAAGTGATGAGCATTTGAAAGCAAGCACAAATATTCTCATGTGGTGGCACGCAGCTGATGGTGCATAAGAACAAATATTCTTGAAACTAGGCTCGAGTCCTTTGAGCCTTTGAACGATTTTCTAACATTTTTGGTTCAAAAGGTATGATCTAAAATAAACAAAATATTTAATTAGCTAATTAATCAAATATTTTTATTAGTTTAGATCATAACTTTTTTACCTGAAACCCCAGCAGGTCATCCACAGTATCAAAAGACTCGGATTGTAGCCTAGTTTCCAATAAAAAGTTCAGCAAAATACTACCATCTGACAGTTTGAGCCCATGGCCAGGTGAAGTGGGCCAAGGTGGCCTAAAAGTCCTTCACTTATGACGTCACTCACAAAATATCCGTACTCCCCAAGCAAAAAATTTTTTTTCAAGTGCAGTCTGAAGACTTGCGTCTTTTGAGTGTTTGAACAGCTCTCTACCACTTTCAGCGCCCGAGTTACGTTTGTGCAAAGCCACATGCGATCTAGTTGTTGTGGCGCGAAAATCCCCAAAAGCGGCCAGACGCGAAGGTGCTAAGAACATTCCTACTACCATCAAAAAACTGGATTTTAAGAGTTCACACATGACTTAGTTGTTGAAATAACTTTGGCCTTAACAATTTTGTTGCTTCAAAACTTAGTTGTTTCACAAAACATGTTGTCATTGATTTTTCGTAAAGCTTTAATTTCATGATTTGAATTGGACTTCAATTTCATAATTTTAAACTTTTTCTCCATTGTTGTTCTGATGACATATACTGAATTATGATTCAAGTGTCAACTCAACTGAGGTTATTTTTACAAAATTATTTTAGCAATGTGTTTTTGTGGAATCACTCCCAAGTAACCTTCTGTGCAAATGCAATTAGTTAAAACTTTACCAATGCAATTAGTTAAAATGTCTTTGGACAGTAAGCAGATGATTGCCTGTGAACCAATCAGGGTACATGCTGTCGTGGTTGACTGTTTTAGTGACCCAGGTTTGCACAGATTAGTGTTGTATGGTTCTTAACTCTTTGGCGTCCGCTAGAATTCGGGGATTTTCAAAAAAAAACGCCTAAACGCATGTGGATTTGCACGGGAATTTCTCCGGTCCTGTATGCTCTACAGACCCGGTAAAAGTCTCAAAAGACATAGCAAGTCTTCTAGTCTGCACTCGAAAAAAATTTTTTGCTTGGGGGATGCAGGTTTTTTGTGAGTGACGTCATAAGTGGAGGACTTTTAGGCCACCTTGGCCCACTTTGCCTGGCCCTGGGCGCCAACCGTTAGGTGGTAGTATTTCGCTGAAGTTTTTACTGGAAACTAGGCTATAATCTGAGTCTTTTGATACTTTGGATGACCTGCTGGGGTTTCGGGTTCAAAAGTTGTGATGTAAGTTAGTAAAAATATTTGACAATTAGATAATTAATTAGTTTGTTTATTTTAGATCATAACTTTTGAACCAGAAACGCTAGAAAGTCGATCAAAGGCTCAAAAGATTCAGACTCGAGCTTAGTTTCCAATGAAAACTTCAGCAAAACACTTTGGCCTAGCGGTTGGGCCTTAGGCCAGGCAACATGAGCCAAAATGACCCTAAAACTACTTCACTTATGACGTCAGTCACAAAAAATCATCACCCTCAACCAAAAAATTTTTTTCGAGTACAATCTACTAGACTGGCCGATCCGTTTGAGTCGTTGAACAGCTCTCTAGCGCAATTGGCGGAGGAGCTAAGGCGTTGGTAAGGCAACTGAAAACAACTGTTTTTTAGGCCGAAATTGAAGTACGAATATATCATAGGCTGGCTCTCAAAGTGTTAATGGCAGTGAAGTAATGTCTTTTAACTGTGGTTTGAGTAATGCAAAAACATCAGTACACCTGCATTGGCCAAAAAAGCCTTATCAGTTGAGCTCTACTATTTTTATAACATAGCAAGATTAATTTCAACAAGCTGGTAAGACCTAGTCGAAAGATTCGTGCAAAGAAATCAAATTATCTTATACTAAATATCTTGTGCTCAAAACTATGCACTTGGAAATTAATGTTCTACGTCAGCGTGATCCAAGTACTTTTGACCTACAGGCCATTTTACAAAAACATGACAACTCGTGGGCCACTTCCAACAAAATGATGTGTGAAACAACACATTAAGAAGATTTAAAGTTGAAAAAGGAAAATAGGTGTGTTAAGTGAGTGTGTCATTGAAATTATTACACAATAGCAATAAACAATTTATTACAAATCTCATCAGTGCGATGCCTGTGGTTGAGGCTTATCTGACACTATCGTCAATTGAAAAATGCTAATATGTTAGTGGTAGCAAGTTGGAGACCAAGGTCTGATGTTTTGTTTGATTTCTGTTTTTTAGATTTGAGTTGCTTCATGGTAGAAAATGTACTCCGCATAAGTATGTGCTTCTAAATGTCGAGCGCATTTTCAGTGTGAAATCTTTCAGTTTGGGAAACATATTTATGTTGACTAATTTTTACAAGCTCTCTACAGCCTAGTCTATGCCATTAATATTGTGCATTATTATTAACAGATATTGTGCTGTTCATTACTGGCAAGTTTTTTAAACCCATCAACGCCTTGGTTGATGCTGTATTTACTGCGATTTTTGTTCCTTCTGAAAATCAAACCTACAAGTGTTCTCAATGGAGCTGCCTTTCAGGAGATGACAAAATGATGTTATGTTCCTCACACATGCAGACAACCTTTGTGCAAGAAAGCACAGCAAACCAAGTCAAGACAGTTATCTTGCAGCAACACTGGCATGTGCATTTTCATAAACAAGCAGACAAGATGAACCATGGAGCACGTGTCGGCCATCACAGCAATAATAAAAGCATCATCATTAATCAGATTAATTAAAAATCATGGCAAAATATTGAAATTGCTGCAATTAAAAAAGTTTAGCTCATAAATCCTGATTTTTGAAGTTTTTGAAAAAAAGGTAAGGCATAGAATACATAATATTTTTGACAATGAAGCAAAACACAAAAAATTCAAAATTTTGGAAATGTCAGTTATCAGCTATCGGTCCATGAAAGGCCGATATATCAGTCCAAAAAAAGCCATATTGGTCAGTCTCTAATTTTGATTCATGAAAATATCAAACCCAGAAGTACTGTCAAGGTAGTGTTGCAATCAGAAAGCCCGAGCAGCATGTGCGCAAAGCTTTGCATTTTGGCAGCAAGCAACAATAGAGTTCACCCAACGAGATCACTCTTGTCATCACCGTTAGCAAGTACAATCAACTGTTCACCAGGTTCACAAGCATTAATAGAGGTCACTCACCAAGATCACTCCATTGGGATCATTCTATTATTGCTTGTTTGCTCCACATATATTGTTCTTCACACACATCTCATTCATGGTGAATCACACATTCAACCTAACACCACTGGAGAGATTGCAACAGTAGCTGACGTATTATTGTCCGATTTATTTTTGTGAGAATTTCTGGCCCAGCCATAGTCTCAATGATGCGGTGTTTCATGCATAACCAAACACCAAATTGAAAAAATAAAAGCTTTAGATCAGTGTTTGTTGCTTCCAAAATTATGAACTTATCCACGGTGTCAACCTTGCTCAATTGCCGTAGGAAAACTTTCACCGTTGGTATTCGTGGCCAATATAGGTAACCGTATGGGCAAAATGACCAAAATTTTCAGCGTTGGTAACCTTAGCCAAAATGACCAAGAACAACTCTCAGACCTCCATAGAAAAAGCTACTTAGTTTGTTTGTGAGTACGTGAGTTGGAGATTGCCTTTGAGCAACCTCTGGCATCCCAATTCGTCAAACACGGGTTCACATTCGCCTGGAAGCAATCTCCGGCACCCTGGTGTGAGAACAGGAGTTTATACTCCGGGAGGCAACTGTTTGCATGGGCTTGGAAGTATGAATATATCCGTATACCAGTAGGTAATCAATGGCAAGAAAGTATAGATATATGTGTACACCAGTAGGGAAGGTGTTTACACAAAGTCCACCTAAAGACTCAGTTTGCATCAGTGAGCTAGAGCTATCCAGACCAGTAGTTCTCAAAGATTTTTACATATTTTCCCTTTACGAACCCAAACACAGTTAATCCTCCCCAACAAAAATCACAAATATAATTGCAAAAATTTCACACGACTTACTGTGAAGAACAATAGACAAATATGAACCAAACACACATAACACCAGTCACTGCAGTTAAAGCAACTTGTACTTGCATACTGTGTACAGATTCTAGGTTGCTGCATGAGGTAGGTGCGGGAACCTACACTGCTGTGGGGTGGGTGCAGGTTGAACTTGCTGTGGGGCGGGAGTGGGTTGTATTTGGTGTGGTGCGGGTTGAGAAATTCTTTGCGCGGGTAACTGAGTGTTGAGCCAAAGCACATAAACTTAAATCAGCTCAAAAATCCCAAAACACATGGATGTACTAAAGTTGTTTGTCAGCATTGTGCTTAGGACAGTAGGCCTCCTGCAATTATTACATTATGATGCAACAACCCATTGTTGTGCAATATTTGCTCAGGCTCATGCCTTGTGGTGGGCAAGTGACCATCTTCCAATGCTACTGTTGTACTTGGTGAGGAATAATTCAGTATAGCAACCCTTCTAAATGAATGAGACAACGCTTAATGCACAGCTAGTCACAACTGGATTGAATCATGTGTTTTATCACCTCAAAACTGTTGATTGCGAAAGATCAGATCCGTGGAAAAGTTTGGTTTGGTTGCAATGAAAAGAATGACTGGCTTGATTTTGCTGCTTGTTAGACTTGTCTTCAGGTGTTATGAGTAGGGCAAGTTTTTGCAACTTTTTTACAGCTTCCGAAATATGCAGAATTTATCTAGTAAGATGTTTTAAGCTGGTTGCAGGAATTTTATATTGCAACCTTTTTCTTTTTTATATGCAACTTCTTTACTGCAACTTTTATCAAGTAGGCCAATTGCGCAAAATGTAATAAGTGTTACTTAAAAAAACATGCTTTAGAACTATTTCAGTATAATTATGTTCTCTTTGATAACTGATTTGAACTGAATAGTGAGCTAAAAGCAATTCTAGAAATGACCCAGCCAAACAAACATCAGTCCAGAACTGTAGGCCAAATTGTTAAGTTGCCAAGCAACTTCATGCAGTGTGGAGTGAAGTTTCAGCAATGCCATGCAAACATTTGGCAAATGATCATCATTTCTTGCCAGATAATGTTTGGAAATATTTAGCATTATATGTAAATAACTCGCTTGAGTAAATCATTGTCGTTTAATATGCTTGTACATAAATGTAACTTTTGTTGAAAACAAATGCATATTTCTCACAATTTTATTGCAACAAAAACTTGTCCTAGTTATGAGTTTTTAGTGGTTTTTGAATAGTTGCGGGATGGGCGCAGGTTGGGGTGGTCTGCAGCGCAGGGTGGGTGTGGTTTAGAAGTGTGTGGGTGCAGGGTGGCAATAGGCAAGGTTTCTCAAACTTGTGCAGGTGGGGTGAGTTTAAATTTTTATGGGAGTGGACAAAAAATTTCAACTCGTGCAGGACGCTAACTGATTCCCATCTGAACCTACCTTGCTGTGCATAAATAATAAAAACTTAAGGTTTCATCATCTACAGCTTTTCCTCCCTAATTCCTACCAGGAATTAAATATTCCTCCGTTAGTGAGCCAGGTGACACCTACTTAAGAACCACTGTTCTAGATCAGGGCTTCTCAAACTTTTTTGTTCGGCAACCCCATTTAAAAAAATATTTTTGACCCATTAATGTCGGGGTTGGGAACCTGCAGCCTGCGTAAACATTTGATATGGCTTGCATTCGAATTTTTGTTACCCAAGTTAGAGTACAACATTGCGTCAAAACCAAGCTCCATGGCAAGCGGGTACTTAGATAGTTAGTCAAGAGAAGTCACTCTTCCTGATAGTTAGATAAAGGCAGAATTTTAGGATAAAACGAGTCGATTTTGCAGCCCACTAGCATAATGCACAATTCATGCGGCCCATAACATTAAATAGGTTCCCACCCCTGTCTTAATGGATAGCCTAGAGCTCTAGATGTTAGTGATACGTGTAAATGTCCCATTACAAATCTTAACTCTTTGAGAGCCGGCATACGATATATTCGTACTTTGATTTTGGCCTAAAAAACAGCAGATTTCGGTTGCCTTTCCAACGCCTAGCTTCTACACCGATTGTGCTTGATAGCTGTTCAAGGGCTCAAACGGAGCAGCCAGTCTGGTGGATTGCACTCAAAAAATTTTTGGTTGGGGGATGCGGATTTTTTGTGAGTGACATCATAAGTGAAGTATTTTTGGGGTCATTTTGGCTCATGTTACCTGGCCTAAGGCCCAACCCCTCGGCCAAAGTGTTTCGCTGAAGTTTTCATTGGAAACTAGGCTCGAGTCCGAGTCTTTTGAGCCATTGATCAACTTTCCAGCGTTTCTGGTTCAAAAGTTAGGATCTAAAATAAACAAATTAATTAATTATCTTACTAACTTACATTGTAAGTTTTTAACCCGAAACCTCAGCAGGTCATCTAAAGTATCAAAAACAGGGATGTGGAAGTGGTCCTTTTTCTGCGGAAGCGCGAAAATCCTACTGCTTCCACTTCCACATAGGTTATTTGACTTGGATAGTAACTTGACGAAAAAGTTTTTTCCAGTTCCCAATGTGGATTTAAGCGGTGAAGTTGCACTATAAGTCTGAATGAACGTGCGATATCAGTAGCGCGAGAAAACGAGATGAAGCATAACTAGCATCCATGGCGTTCTTCAATGAAGGCATCATGCAACGAAGGCACACCATGGCGATGAAGGCACACCATGGCGTTCTTCAATGAAGGCATCGCCAAGTCATCATGCAACTTACCGATTTTATCGAAGGCTGACTTTTCAAACCTAGCTGCTGTCTACTACAATGGTAACAATTTGAAAGCATAGCAATGTCTCGGGTATGTTCGCAACTTGAATCGGAGCTGTTTGTGCAAACTTAGCAGTTGTGCTTTTAACTGCCTTAGCAAACAGATGTTGATCATTAGAGCTAATGTTTGGAGACTGATTGATGCTTTGACTGCAGCTAACTATTCTTTTCAGCAAGGCATATAGTATTCACTTACATTATGCTTTCACTTCACAAACAATGTTAGGCAAAGCCAAGCATTTAATTGAGTCATTTTGAGTCAAACCATCCAACTGATCCAAGTTAACAAAACATTGCATGACAGTGCGGAGTGAAGCTGCTGTAGGAAAGTCTGTGCGAAGCAGGAAGTTGTGTGCAAACGTTATTTGCCCTAATGTCTGAAGACACACTCAAAAAAAGTTATTGCGTTTGTCTGCGGATCAACAGAGCTGGTTAGGAAGGCATTTCTTTTGATTGATAACATGCATTGAGCGAACTGTCCCTTCCACCTTCACTAACCATTTTGAAAGCAAACGAACATGCTGAACAATTATATCAAATAGTAAACTTTAGCAATATAATGCTTCATGTTTAACATTTTTTATGACCTGTTGTCACGTTTGATTTGCTGTAAATACCAACAAATTGCTGCAAAAGTTTAATCCAGATATTTTCACAACTTGGTGCGAACTTAACTAGGATGCGAACTTAACTTAGATATTACTGAACATATGTGTTTGCCAACTCAGTCTAAAAAGCTTTTTGCATTTTATTGAAGATGTAACAAGTTTGTCCAAAACCTTGCATTCTACAATTTTGCTCAAAGCATTATTATGGCATAATAATGTATGACAATCAAAGCGCTTTGAAGAAACCTTAAAAGGTTACCGTACGCTATGCAATTTAGCTTGATATTTGTTAGGCTAAGGAAGTGTTTCTTAACCTTTTTCTACCTCAGCACCCCTTTTGTTTGGCCATGCCTAAGCAGTTCAACACCCCTACCATTGGCTAACACCTGGTTACTATAAGGATAAAGTAAAGACAAAGGTATTCCTTTTTCCTTTTGCTGCCACATATGTGTCTTTCTCCAGCACCCCCTGAAATTGATTTTAGCACCACCTGGGGGGCACCCCATGTTAAGAAACCCTGGGCTAAGGTCAGGTTGTTGTAAGTGCTGTTTGTATTGATATGTGTTGAAGACAGTTTTCTAGGTTGTGTTTTTTGTAAGAACAGAGTAGCATTACCGTACTGACAGATACTAAGTTATGCGACCATTTTAACAAGTAGTGTGCCCTTGTAAATCGTAAGCTACTGGTTTTGATAGTCATGCTTGTCAGCAAGATCATAGATGAGATAGAGCCCAGGCTCTGTTAGAGTCCAGGTTCTGTTGGAAGTGGAAGCGATAGGTGTGGAAGCGGTAGGGGTTGACGAAATAGCAGCTTCCACATCCCTGATCAAAAGACTCAGATTGTAGCCTAGTTTCCAGTAAAAACATCAGCGAAATACCACGACCTAACGGTTGGCACCCAAGGCCAGGCAAAGTGGACCAAGGTGGCTTAAAAGTCCTCCACTTATGAAGTCACTCACAAAAAAAAACCACATCCCCCAAGCAAAAAATATTTTTTCGAGTGCAGACTAGAAGACTTGCCGCGTCTTTTGACATTTCGACCAGGTCTGTATCCCAAACAGGAGCGGAGATATTCCCGTGCAAAGCCACGTGCATTTAGACTTTTTTTTTTCTGAAAATCCCCTAAAGCAGCTGGACGCGGAAGCGTTAAGAGACATATTTGTGTATGGCGAAATCATAAAAATTCACACAATCCATGAGTGTGACTACACAGTAACAAAGCTGCCACATAATGGAAACACTAAGGCGAAAAAAATTAACAAAAAATGATTCAGTTCACAGATATTATCAATCACAACTAATAGGATGGATGCACATGATGATTTTTATACAGATCATCCATCGATAGATTGATATAAGACAACGCAGAACCAAATGTTTCTCCACATTTTTCAAAAGGGATCTGTTTTTGGACTTGATTATTATCAATTCTGAGAACACACATATGCCTCTTCACACATATGTTGTGCAAAAGACTAAGAGTTATTGAATGGTTAGATGAAATGACTGGTCCATTAATTTCTTCTTATCCAAAAATGACATAAACTCTGTGAACTCACCGTGGGCATGGTAGGTGTGTGGTTTCCTGAAATATCAATTGTGTTTCAAAGACGTAGCCAGGGGTCATGGGCCTAACCAAATTTCAACATATGTTGTTGTTTTGTGCTTTGAGAGGCAAACCAAATACTGTTGCTCACTTGAAGTCAAACTTATTGACCCCTCCCAAAATTTTGGCTGGCTATGCCGCTGTTGTATATGGTTTGTGGATTCAACTTTTCCTGAATCAAAATCAAGCATAATTTTGAAACTATGTATGAAGCTTTTAAGTCTAAAACTACTCAGTGTGCTCTCAAAGCAATTAGCCTAAACCCTCTGGAGCTCCAAACACAAGCATACCTTCATGTTAGAACAGGGGTCACCAAACTTTTTTCTCTGAGGGCCGGATTGCTGCGAGATTAACAGCTGCGGGCCGGATGCAAATTGCGAAAAGATATACAACTATTTAAAATCTCCATTGACTTGAATTGAGTACAATAAATAACAAAATCAGCGGTGGAATAGCAAGGTT
>Ga0210059_1006532_pt1 | contig 18675 bp, 13 predicted proteins | sample Ectturendosymbi2_FD_188042 | JGI IMG/M metagenome (GOLD analysis project Ga0210059, IMG submission 188042) | Ecteinascidia turbinata endosymbiont from Florida, USA - Sample 2 (SPAdes) (version 2) | ecosystem: Host-associated > Tunicates > Ascidians > Unclassified | place: Key West, Florida... | reverse complement strand
CCCCCCCCTTGAAAACATGTCGCAATGTGTTGGACATCGTTTAAAACTATTGGACATAGTCCAAAAAATTTGGGCCTCTCTTAGAAAACTCTTCGCCCCTCCTGGTGTCCCAAGCTGGTTACGGGCCTGTTGTGAGCTGGTCTTGCATCGATTTATGGACAAATTTCAAAACAGCAACGTTCAGAACGCCTGTAGAACATTTAAAAAGCTGCAGGTGTTTTGATTTGATTTCATTGTTGCCACGAGCAACGAACACGCAATAAGTTATCATGGGTGTCGGAAAGGGGGGCTTGGCTCCCATGGATTTTGAATTATGAGATTTTTCTATTAAGTTTTTCAGTAGAAAAATGCTTTTCTCCCAGTTTCGGAGTTGGAAAAATTGCTTCCTCCCTGAAAAAATCTTACTGACGCAACCCTGGAAAACTAGTTACCCATCGAAAAATCCTTCCGGCGCTTATGCGTGTGATGTTTAAAATGAAACGGTCAGATATATTGAGCATATGCATTTGCTACATTCAGGATGTACTGTACATTCTCTGCAAATCTCACTTCAGTCACTTAGAGCATCGCATATCCTGGATCACCGTGCTCGTCATGTTGGTCTTTACTGAAAGGGAAGCCATCAATTTCGTACTTAATTTTTCTGTTGCTTTGGACAAACCAGACCTCGTTGTGGCGGTGGAAGCCAGACAAGGGATTTCCATACTCCGCTACGAAGATGTGATAGCTTTCAACTTCATTCTTCTTCACATTATTGCGTCGCAGATCACAGGCAAGCTGGTGTGCAACGGACTTTGACAAAGCTGGACTGGCTTCGCCTCTGAATTTTCTTTAAACACGAAAAACAAATATTTTTACTAAGCTTCTGATACATCCAGGACTTGTAAATCCAGGACTTGATATAATTTAAAGCTTATCTTTAATTTTTTCAAAGATTTTAAGCTTTTTCAAGAAACTGATCGCTACAAAACATTGAAAAAAGTGTTTTATCGTAATAGTTTATCCTGTGAAGTTTTATCTACGGGGCAAGATTCTTAAAAATCAAAGTACGGTAGATGAAAGATCGTGCAGGCACAGAACACGTTAGTAACAAAAGGCGCAACAGTTGAGCTTTACTTTTTGGAATTGTTGTTTTACGGCAAGATTGAATCATGCACGTTTTCAATCCAATCGGACGACTTGCGCCTCATTGCTGACTGGGCTATTTGTGCCATGACGTGTATTCTTCAGAAAATGTGGTTTGCCAGATTTTAAATTGTCTGCTATTTTATTTTTTGAAACGCACGATCAAACTGGCAGATTCGTGATTGAAAGCCAAGTCATTGTGAAACCTCACGCTTGGGTGCACCGTAGAACATGCATTGGGGGGAGAATTAAATGCACTCGGTTTGCTGTAAACTTCCGAGGAATCAGCCGAATGAGCTCTGCTTTCTTCACTTCCCAATGATTCAAGCTTGCACATATCTGTATTCAAGCAACTAGTCTCCACAAAGGTGACACAAGTGAATCCATTAGCGATTTTTTAAAATAGGAAACCGATTTCGCGTAATAGTAGGTATTCTCAGCACTGAAATCATTTCAAGTAGAGAGGACATACAACTAACGTCGCCAAAACTTTGCACAGAACATGAAGGCCAAGTGTTTCATAACGGAGTTGGAAAAACTAAAAAACATCTAACATCCTAGCGTATAGAGAAATATTTTACTTGCGCGTCGTGTTGTGCCTTTTGACATTGCAAAAGTATTTAAACGCAGCAAGCACGTAAATTAGAAGCAGGACTGAAGGTTCGCAACATCGGCAGAAGCTTCACGCGCTGGCTAAAGGTTTTAGCCTTCAGCTTTCTTTGCCGTTTGTGACAGGCAGTTGAACCTTTTCTGTCAGGACACACAAGATACACTGTATATTGACATGGCGGTTCAACCTCGTTATTTCTCCAAGTATATTCGGTGTTGCTTGCATCCATTAAATTTGCGCGACGAATGTAATGGACGCAGCGAGACGGATGAAAGTTTTATCAAAAAAAGACATTCCTCTGCTCGATTTAGTGCAGTGCCATGTTCTGTAGCGCAGGGTTTATACGATGTTACACCAGATGGACCTCCATCAGGGCGTAGTTACCCTTTCCTTGAGCAGTTAGTTTCTCGTGTGAATTACACAAGAGAAATCATCAAACTGCTGTATGAACTCTTTTCCTGACACTTTTAAGAAACGTTTGTGAAAATATAGCTATTGAAGCAATGAAAATTAAGAAAACAGAAGCTCCTTTTGCGCATAGCTTAACATCAACATCCCATTCAGCTTTCGCTGCTAGGATTTTTTACGTTAACTGTGCGCAGTTTTAACCAACACATGAATTGCGAGTAAAACACGTCCTGAGCAAATTATTTTAGATTTGGAGACTTCCAACGTACGCGTGAAATTTCTGAAGAGTAGCCGTCAGCAGCTGCTGCAGCTTATCTGAATAGTATCGTAGAACAACGACAACCGGTTTTCGGAGAGTTTTCGTTTACTTGTTTGAGACTGAGCGCCTTCGCAATACAACATTCCAACCATGGGAAAGCAAACAGAAAAATGGCATGACTTTTTGCAACGAAGTCAGCATAAACTTTGGGTTTCATTCAGCAATGTATTTCCTTATTTTTTCTGTGCGGCAATGTTGCTGAATAAATGGTTTGCCAGCTGTGATGCAGGTCTGCTGATGCAACAACACTGCCATGTTTAAATGAATAATTAAAAATTGCAAGAATTATTTTTTGTAGCAATTCCATCAAGTAAATATGGTACTGAGGACAGGATCGTATCATTTTTTATTTGCACATACGGGAATTAAGTCAAAACAACATTAAGTCGAATTTGTCAACATAAGACAAATGAAAATTGACTTAATTTTGATCACTCCTGAATGCAACGTCCAGGTAGATACGTTCAAATTTAAACAAAACCTCTTTTACTGAGAAACCTACTGTATGATGCAAAATCTTACTTCACATAATACTTCAGGGCAACCACAGACTCGATTTGAACTTCTTTGTGCGTCGGGACAGGGGGGTTATTCTGATGAATCGATGGAATGTAGAACGACATGATGTAGTTTGAACGGCAGAAGACACATGGATTGGCCGGGACTATCATCACAAATGGGACGGTAATGCAAAACTCTGTACCTGTTGGAATGTGTTGAAGGATAACACGTGATCTGCCCACAATGAAACATTAGAACATACTTTGAAAAACAAAACAGGATGCGTTGAAAGGAAACTTTTCAAAGCCAAGAATCTTTCCAGTGTGCGGTAAAATCTTTCCAGTGTGCGGTAAAGTAAAAATTTCATTATATTTTGAAAGTTTGTCAATAATCACAGCAACCTGTCTTGTGTCTGTTGATCGTCATAAAATTACTATTTTGGCAATTTTTTAAATGTTGCCTAAGGATATAAAACGCCTTTGAATGCCCGTACTAAACAGTTTTTTGTCTTTTGCGATATGTTTTTTTACCTTAAAAACAGATGAAAACAGTCCTGGTGTCGCCAACACTTTATTTTTTAAAGTTGTATCTGTTTCTATTTTCATACCCTTTTCATTGGCTCCCTGCATGTAATCGAAGAGGCGATTGTATCCAATTCTCTTGGCCGTTTCCTCGGAGAACTCTTGAACCGTGGTGATGGCCCATTTTGCATCCGCGTAATGACGAACTTCGTATGAATTATCCTTGATCCGAAAAATACTTAAGTTTTAAATAACAAGTCCGAAAAATGTTCCTAATGCGACCACAACGATAAGCGGCAACATATTAAAAAAATTTTTTGTTGTTTCAAAAAATTCAATTTGCTGGGGTCAGATAAGAAAATTTACGACCAGGTTCAAAAAACTGATTTATGTGAAAACGTATCCGAGAAGAATGTTTTATGGTTAAAATAATAAGTACCTGAATTTTCTCATATATCTTCATACTTACTTGGAAAAACTTGAAGTGCCTTGCCAGTGATCAGAATAAAAGTGGTGTAGTGTTGGTATCACTCTCATAAAAATCCCCTACCCAGTTTCAAAGTCTATCAAATAAACAGCCATTGATCATATTGTGAGTAATGAAATCAACGATGTCGCCAAACCGCCTTTCTTTGAAATGCTACTCTGCAAACCGATCTGTGCACTTCGCGATTTTGTTTCAATTGCTACCAACTTATGCGAACTATCGAACTATAACAGATATACTGCAACAGGAGAAACTTTTTCTGTGCTGCTAACCGTGGCCGCGAACTTCCGGGATTTCCCGAACAGGAGACAAAACACTTGCAAAGGATCCGCGCTCTGTTTCGGTCATTTTACACAATTCATTTGTCAGCCTGTTTTCACATCTTGGTTTGTTTAATTTTGGTAATGTATTTGATTTTGTTCTGTGGACTAATTAAAGCAGAAGGAGTTGATGAATGGCAACTTCTCGCAAAGTCACGTGTCCCTTCTCTGATTGGGTCACGATGTTTACAGACTTACTTGCTGCAGCAAAAATTGTTTTAGAGATACACATTTTAGAATAACAAAGTGTAATGCAACGAACGTGCTTAGAGGGCAAGTTGACAACACAAAAAAGAGCTTCTACTAGCCAGATAAGCAATTTACAAGTACAAAATAAAACCAAATGTCAACTCCAGCCTTTTTCCTTCCAAAGGGTGTGGTCAAGTAGACTGCTAACCAATCGTCTGCAGCACAGGATGGAGGTGTCGTCGCAGTATTTCGAAACAAATCGAGCAGAATTAAAAAAGTCTTACCTTTGGTTGTTTGTCAGTGAGGTTGTACTTGGGTTGCTCAGGGTCCAAACTTTGTACATCATCAATCACATTCACTTCGTAGGCAGAGGATAGCACCGCAAAGAACAACGCAAAGGCAGCGCACTTCATATCGATAAGCTCGCTGTTTCTGGGTTGTGCTCCGAGGCTAACTAATCTGAGTGAATGACAGCGCTTCAGAAGCTTACACCAACTTCTTCATTCTGCTAAGAAGCAACGGGAGAAAAAGAGCGCTGAACTTATCGCGTGAGGGTTATCGCTTGGCTGAATATACGACTTACGTCACAAGCGACCTATGTGATCCACCATTTTTATGTTGCAATGTTGCATGCTCGGTTGTCACGGCAGGTTTTATCTGATGAATCAACGCTAACTTTGGTTATTCTGCGGTATGTTTCTTTGCATTCTACCAACGAAGTCTAATGACTATATACTAAACTGTTGGCTATCAAGAATTGGAAACAAAGATAGCGATGAATTATTAGACAAAAACTGGCGAATAAATGAGCATGCAATATATGATTTCCCAACATGATTTATTCGCAAATTGCAATGGTAAACACTTCGTAGGGCACTGTAAAAAAACCATTTCATCAGGAAATCTTTTTCTTGCAAAAAAATTTATAAGAATTTCTCAAATGAAATCGTTATTTTAAAAAACATAATTTGCTTTATAGTTTTTAAAAAATTTGAAAATATCTTCTGAGAAAAAAATACATTTGGAGTAATTTTCCTAAATATTAAAAAATGTTCACGTGGCGAAAAAGGCCCACCATAGTTTCCATGCTCAGAGCAATTTCATTTACAAACGTCGCGGCTAGTTACGTTTCTGTACAAGGAAAGTCATTCCCACTTTTACTTAGAGAAAACGAATTCTCTTTTGCACAGTCCATGGAAACTCTTGCTCAATTTCCATCTGCAGCTGTGATGCTCTTCGCTTGTAGTTACGAGCAAGTTACAACACAGTTCCATTGCTGATCCTTAATAGTGCTAATGATTTCTGGAGTGTAGAGTTTTTTCAAATTTATTGTTAAACTGTTAAGGTGTTTCAAAACAATCTAAGGAATTGAACATACACATTCAAGTTGTGCGACAATCAAGCCATTTTATTAAAATTAACCGATTACAGATTAACAATTGTAAAGGAAGACAACTTTTGATTTCCCAAATTTATGTGCCGCTTTGCCAACTTTTGTTTGAAAGCACGTGCTTTGTACTCGAAATCTATCCTGTTGCGACACTGACCTTGCAGCGACCCAAGTGTATTCAGGGTCGTCATCACGTCAGCCTAGAAAGAGAGAAAGTAAAACACATTTCTTATTACGGAACATTTGACCGAGCAGTTTTTAAACCTTTGGTTGCATTTCAGCTCACCAGGGTCTAAATATATTCCTTGGTAAAGTATTGGATGTAAAATAAATATGAAAAGTTTCTTTGTGAAAATTAATAAAAGGCGTTGCAGGGGAGTCAAAAGTACTTTGACCAGACCTTAAGGAAGTCACCTGTTGCAGAAAAACGTAATAAAATTTGGGGTCCCACCAAACCTATGGTAACCTCACGCATTACGCTCAATCAACGAAACCTGCAAGGACATGGCAACACTAGGTGAATACCTCCAGACTTGGAAGCTAAAGCTCAGCACCACGAAAACGGTGTCGGCAGTCTTCCATCTCAACAACAAGGAAGCCAAACGTGAGCTGAAAGTCAACTTCAACAACGAAACCCTGCCATTCTGGTCCGAGCCCAAATACCTCAGAGTAACGTTGGACAGGTTGCTCACATATCGCCGACACCTTGAGTCACTTCGCAAGAAGCTAACATCACGTGTCGCACTCCTCAGGCGGCTTGCTGGCTCTGGCTAGGGTGCTGAGCAACAACATTGCAAACAGCCACCCTAGCCCTGGTCCATTCGACTGCAGAGTACTGCGCTCTTGTTTGGTGCCGCAGCGCTCATACCCGCCTTATTGACCCCACCATCAACGATGCCTTGCGAATTGTGACTGGATTCCTGCGTCCTACACCAGCGGACAACCTTCCAATCCTCGCAGGCATCCAGCATGCTGAGCTTCGTCGCAGAAGAGCCACACTATCTCTAGGACGCCGCGCCATGGAGCCTGGACACCTACTCCATTCAGAGCTCACCTGTCCATTGGGTGCAGCTGCACGGTGCCTCAAATCGAGACAACCATTTGTATCCGCCGCACAACAACTCGTCAGTTTTTCTGACAACAACAACATACGTGCGGCACAGTGGGCGGATCATCAATGGAACGCAGAGTGGGCGGTCAACCCCACAAGACTCCGCACTTCAATTCCAGACACCGGTACAAAGTCCCCGGAATGACCCTCCCAAGAAAGAAGAGCCTGGGTCCAGCTCAACCGCCTACGCACCAGTGTCGGACGTTTCCGCTCCTGCCTGTACAAATGGGGTATGGCCTCCTCTGCAGCCTATGAGTGTGGCACAGAACAAACCGTCGACCATGTTGTCCTCCAATTGTCCAATCCATCAACCTCCCTGCAGACTGCACGGCCTGACGGTTCTGGACAATGAGACAACCGAATGGCTGCTCAACACCTGCCCCGATATCTAGGCAGGCTAGCAGTGGAGAAAAGAAGAACTCGTTCAAATGAAAGAAGATCATTCCTTTTAACTTTATCCAGGGGTGTGGAACCTATTTACTCTCACAGGTCGCATGAATTGTGCATTATCGCTGGCGGGCTGCAAAATCACTGACTTTTATCCTAACATTCTGCTTTTATCTAACTATGAGAAAAAGAAGAGTGACTTTTCTTGACTTTCTATATTTAAATACCTGCAGATCATGGTGCTTCGTTTTGACACGATGTTGCACTCTGGGGTAACGAAATTTCTGATCCAGGACATACGGTATGAAATGTTCACACAGGCCACATTTCATTTGGCCTGCCGGCCGCAGGTTCTCCACCTCTGCTTCAATCAATCAAATGGGAGTGGCTACATAACCTGTCGATCTTCAAATTTGAAACCTCGTCCTCCTGCTCTCCTGAAACGTGACAGTAACGCACAAGTAGAATGCAGTAGGCTTGGTAGAAACATAGTAAATGCAAAAGGTAAACCTAAATCTAACCGATTACCTACAAAAGACGTACCACAATTGGACAAAAGCTAACGAACCACAAAGACCTTGCTTTAAACAAGACACGAAAGCAAACCAAAGGTGACTCAAGGCCATGTGAACACTCTGCACTTTGTGGTTGCTATGGAAAAAATAACAAATCCATGGTACCAAATGTTTCACAATTGCTGACTAAAACCAAAACTTTTAAGCTAAACCAGAGCTTGACTTGCGCAGATTTTGGCATTTACGTCGCGACTTGTATGATATGTCGTGAACAGTATGTTGGTCAAACTAGCAACAAATTTTCCAAAAGATGGTCAGCGCATCGCAGTAATTGGAACAAACAAGACTGTAAAACTGACAGTGACAAGGACCAGATGGCCTTGTGGTGGCACTATTCAGAAAACCACGGCACTATAAACAAGCCACCTCTGCACGAAGCATACACCGTTACTTTTGTCAAACAACCAAGTTGTCACTCTCTAGATATCTGTGAAAATAAATTGTATCACCTAATTGACGCGCAAATCAACATTCAGAACATGATCCTCCCATATGTGAAATAATTATTACAATGCTCTGTGTTGTTTGACTCAATCCGATGTTGTCTTCCGCTTTGTGCACTAGCTTTTCTCTCAACACAGTCAAACAGCTTGCTTACTCCCACCGCAGCGTTTAAAGCGAACTCGTGGCAGGTTTAAATGCGTATCCCAGAGACTTACTGCCCACACATGGCTTACTATTTTTCTCTTTCTACCGTTGTTAGCCTAGTCATCTCACCAAGAGCTAGTTTTTAGTGGGAGAAATTTTTCAGCCATTAGCATGAACTAGTTAGATCTTTCAGTCATTTGTTTATTTGAGTAAACGTCTTTTTAATTTTTGAGTAAACACTTATTTCATGAGTCGCAGTTTTTTTTGTCGCCACTAGTAATAGTATTCTTGACGTCAGTCAGTTTGTTAAGATGTTATGATTTATGAGCTTGCGTTACGAAATTTTGATTGTAGTCTTGAGTTTGTTTTTTCTCTGCTGTTACTTCAGCCTTTCAACTTTTCACCCGTAAGCTTTGCTTGCAATTTTCAGGACTGAGGATGCTTAATTTTACGAGAAATCGATTTCCTATTAAAAATTTGCTGATTGATTCCTTGCTTGCTTACAACCATCGTGGAAAGTTACAAGTATATGCTTGAATAGAGATATGTACAAGTTTGAATCATCGCAAAAAGACGAAAGCAGATGGCAGTCGACTGATTCCTCGAAAGCATACAGAAACAGTACACTTACTAGTGCTTTTTAAATGTCTAACTCTAACCGTTAATCCTTACACTAACCTAACGCTAACCCCGAAACCAAAATTTAAGAAGTTTGAAAAAAATTGAAGAAGAACTCGTCCCAGAATTCAAATTGAAACGTGCAACCAGTCACTACTAAGAAAACGCAAGGTGCCAAGAAAGTGAAAAGCGAACTGTAATACATTCACCATTGTCCAGACTGAAAAACGTGGCAGCTGTCGAGGAGATATCGCGCGTGACAAAAAATTTTTCAGATGTGACACGCGTAAGAAAACTTTGCCGCTTGATGTTCACGCGTGATTGCTTTTCACTGAAATCATGTTAGGGCGTGAAATCTTTTTTCCCAAAATCTCTTATGAATCAAAATCTTTGTCAGGGTTTTTGAGCAGCTCCAATGCCTCGTGTGTTCAGTGCCGTTACTAGAGGTTTGATCCAGGTGAAAACTTAGCTGAAAGGGCCCGCTGGTCATTCTAGGGGGTCTACTAGCCAACACTCAGAAAAAAACATGAGAATTGAATGTGATTACGGATGTAGCCGGCTATAATTAAAAACCCTAAATAACCAGAAAATACTCCGAAAAACACAAAAAAGCAACAACCTACTGAAAATAAAAAATTGTGCCGCATAAACTAAAAAAAAATTGTGGACCCCTTGGAGCGCTTTTGCATACCCGAAAGCAACGGTTTCCAACCTAAGGGGTCGTTTGTCATTTTTCTAGGGTCGCGAGAGCATCTGATAAAAGTATTCATAATTTTATTTTCAATAATTTAATTTGATTTTGCCATCAGACACGAAGTCCTTAGTACAAGCACACACTTTCTGAATAACGCAGGTTGATCAAAACAGACAAAACAGAACGTTTTACAGCGGCGTTGGAGGCAGAACCAAAGTGTTAGGCCTGCAGACACTTAACAATATTTTTCGCTAACCTGTAACACTTGGCATAACAATACTGCAGAGTGCAGAGTAGGACGCTGAGTCCAACACAGGTTAACGCCAGGTAAAGTGCGAATGCGTTGCGGCATGATACGCCCTCAAAAAACACTGTAACGTCCGAGTACTTAGTCACAACGCAAAATGCGATGTTAGTTTTCAAAGAATAAGGACGAATATAAACAATCTGACTGCACCAAAGCGCACAACCATACGTTGTTGGACTTTTTTACTTTTAGATTTTATATTTCGTATATGGAACCACTTTTTATCGTAGCCAAAATAATAGGATCACCGGGTGCAGTGGGGTGGGAACGGCGTTCCCACACCTTTTTGCACTATAGCAACGTTACTTGAAGATTTAGATCTTTCATTTCAATTTCTACGTGTAGCGGATTGCGAGAACTGAAGGAGGCTTTTGCGTGTGAGAGCACCTGAGCAATATTTGGCGTTAGAGTTCGGCCTTAACCAAAATCAGGGGTGTAGTGGGTTGGAACGGCGTTCCCACACCTATTTTTGTAACACTACACCCCTGATTACATGGCAAAAACGATAGCCTATTTTTTCATTCAAAATTGTTTTAAGTTTGATTATGACCATTACAGTACTGTTGCGTTTGGTAACGCACGAATAACTTTGTGACATAAGAATGTGCTGTGTTTGTAATTAGATATCTGATTGCGGTAGCTAACTTGGGAGTTATCTAATTTTCAGTGAGTTGTGCTGTGCAGTGATTTGTATACGGCACGGGTATTTCTCACTGATGCTGCCATATGCATTAGTTAATAAATGAGTCTTTGTCAAACATAGTGATATCGTACGTTATTTTTCGGTCATTGTGATATTCTATTGTGCAAACACAACTGCATTTCATATGCATGACTGAAAATTTTTGGAAGGAGGTGGTTAGGTTAAATTGGGTTGCAAATTGGGTCGCTGTACGAAAAAGGTTGTAAATTACTGCCCTAAACGGTACGCATGCCCCATTTAAGAACCACTGATCTATGCAATAAAATTTTTTGCGACCATACTTTGACCTTCTGAAGAATGGTACCGTGGTAGATGGTAGTTTGGGTTGGAACCAAGGTACGCATACTGTTATACATTATGTGTGAATTGCTGGATAGCTAATAAAGAAGGACAGGATCTCAGACGCAATTTTGATGCAAGATTTTTGTTCAGTTATGGAAAAAATATTTGTTTTCTTGATATAGCTTAGACCAGTGGCTTTCAACCTGGAGGTGGCGGGCCCTACAGAGGTTGTGAACCATTTGTGGAAGGGCGCCAGAAGATACTTTATGTACATAGCTGTATTACATTTGCTTTATCCGAATTTAGATGGGGGTCGTTGGGTTATAGTGGTTTGCTACAATGGGTCGCAGTACAAAAAGATTTGAAAACCACTGGCCTAGACACTTCAGTCAAAACGAGTGACGTTTGGACCCACTCCCCACAGTAGTGCAGTAGTGTAAAACTTTCAAAAATAAGCATGTGGGTTGAGCAAAACGACAAACTGCTATTGAAGGGATCAATAGCATGAATTCCCCAGGAAGCAAACTATGTCAAGCGCGTGTTTTGACTCGCACTGGCGAAATCATTTGAAAAAACATTGGTAAAAAAATTTTGACTTCTCTTGCACATTTGATTGGATATTGTGGATAAATGGCTTTGTTAACACGTTTTTCAGTGTTGAGTGCTGGTATCTTTTCAACGAAATACAACCTCAACATCTAAAAACAGTTTCGAATTGCCGGAAAACAGTTTCGAACTACCGTATATTCTACACGTAATTACAAAATCAAACGTCTATGTAGGATATACTAAATATATAAGAATGATTACAATCTAAAACGTACAAGATTTCTAAGACAACCTAAGCCATTATTGGCTACTTTAGGTAATTCCACATGAGCCGAATAAGACGTTTGTATGCATTTTTATAAAAATTGCATAATCCTAGCCCAGTAACGCATTTATTGGAACAAACGAAATTATGTGAAAAATACACATTCAAAAATCTTTTGAAACTTTCAAATTTTATCGTTTGAATAACAACAAATGTTTGCTGTTGTATATGTCAAATAACTCTTCTGATGTATCGTTGTGGTTAGCACAAATTCTAGTGTCCAGTCGCCTCGAAAATGCAGGAATAGGAGCTAAATTTCGGTTTTCCCGGAACTTTTTCATAATGGTCCGAGTACAAAAAAAGCAAAACAATCACAAATAGGGAAAATCTAATAATTGTTCTACTTGCCCATTTCCAAATTATAGTCGATGTTGTCGAGTACTATGCATCGGCTCGAACCTTTGCAATGAATGGAATAGAATTGTGTGCTTCGGTCTTTGTGGTTGGATTTGTACCAGGCATGCTAAGATTATACATTTCAAAATCTTGTTAGACTTTGAAAAATAAATCTAATGAAAATCTAACTGCGAAACATAGCTTTTTGGAAAAACTCTTTTAATTTGATCAAAATTCAACAAACATTTTTTCTGATGGCTGTTACAAAACTCAGGTGCGGAATTGTCAACTTATTGCAAGAATTAGAATTCTGCCTAGTTAGTCTGGCTCTATCAGCTTACTGAAAAACGTTTACATAGAAATATGGTTTTCCGAGTGAAAAAATGTATGAATCGTGACGGTGTTTGCAGAAGCGTGACAAGTAAATTGAATTATTTCTTGCCGCGTGACACTAAAGGTCAAGAAAAAAAATCGTCCGTGCGCTTGCCACGGATTCCAGACTGGACCATTGACACAGCATACCTCACCTGAAACGCACACATCCGCTACACTACCAGGACGCCGATGCTTAACTGACAAACTGACTTCTTTATTCGAAACGCATCATGCGAGGCGGCATGGTGGAGTAAGTTTAGAAATACGAAGAACCATGGGCGGTTCCGTAACCACTTCCTTCATCATGTCAAATGTGAAAGTGGAAGCATTAGCAATAGCAAATCGGAGACTTGTCCCAAGTTTCATCGGCCATTCGTCTTCCGTTTTTAGAATTGACTTACTTCATAGTTAAAATCTACTCTAATACACGTATGCGTACAGCCAGTATCCAAATTCCCAATGCATTTCTAGAGTGCGAAAACCAATGGGCAGTGAGCAGTTGGGCACCCTAACTCACTTTCAGAAACTCTACTATTTTAGTACAGGGTTTCCCAAACATTTTCTGATCATTACATGTAGTTCAGAGATGAGCATTGGACTGGACTTCGACTGGATCCGGCCTATAGCAAATTTGGATTGGATCCGGTTTGTCAATCTCTTCAATTATTTGGAACCGGACTAGATTTGGACTGAGTTAATGGATGAATGCGGAATTTTTGCTGTGAAAAGGCTGCATTTTTTAAATTTTTTGGACTTCAATGGGACTTGGACTTTACATTTGAAATACATTTTCGACTGTGGTTGGACTTGTACTGAGTTTGAAAAATCAGGACTGGTTCTGGGTTGCAAAATTTGGCAGTCCCTTCATCTCTGATGTAGTTGCACCCTTTCAGCATTTCGAGTTTCGACAGGTGAGGATCAGACATCAGAGGTGGCCGGAGTCACTTTTTTCAGCCTCCCACTCCGCTCCTGCTCGAAAATTTTCGAATCCCAATCCGGTGTCAAGCGAAATTTCTGACTTGCGAAACTTCTGACTTCACGCCATGTAGGCCTCCGCATGCATAGAGTAATATTTTACATATCAATACGTTCAGAAAACTTATGATTAGGGATTTCAGATTCTTGTTTAGTTAAGTGTGTCGGATTAGGGTGAGAAAAAGAAAAATAATTGAGGTGAACGACTACGTCCGAAAATTTTTAATGGTTCAAGTTATTCCCGTGCTATAGCTTGTTGTGGCTACCTGACATCTTACCAAAATGTTTTAATTTACACAACACACATCAAAAAACAAATTGCCAAACTTTATTTCTTTATTCTGAGAAGCAAAATAACTGAGAAACAGTAACAGCTCAGAAATATCGCAGAGGTCAGAAATTTCGCTTGATACTGGGTCCGAAAATTTTTCAAATTTGTGAATCTGACTCCTGTTCACACTCCGGCAGCCATCGATACAACCGAGAATTTACCCACGTTTTCAGTGATAGCGTGACTCGAGTCAATGACTCGACTCGAGTCGGTTTTTAGTAACTCGGACTCGACTCGAGTCTAGGGTTGCAAGATGGCCGGTATTTCACCGGCCTGACCGGTAATTTACTGCTAATTTAGCAGACGCTGGTAAAAGGTCGGTATTTTGAGAATCACTGTCTGAAGCCAGTATTTTGTAAACAAATAATTTGCCGTAACTTCAAAAAGAACGAACGCAGAATTTCTCAAATTATATTGACTCTAGTACTGAATCGTGTCAGGATATCTATCAGCGAAGTTTTTTGCTTCTGATGACGCAATCCTTGGTGCGATTGTCACATCACACAAACACCGAAATGTCATGAGCCGGTCAAAATACGGGCAAATTATTAATTGTGGCTTAACAATACTGATTGTCTTTCTGTTTTCCCTGTGCCACTTACGAAATGCAACACAGCTGAGATCTGGCACTGCTGACAAATCAAAATTGCCGGTATTTTTACAAAACGCATCTGGCAACCCTACCCGAGTCACGTTGAGAAAAATGGTGACTCGACTCAATTCGATTCGAGTCACGTTTTTTCAGAATGATTCGATTTGACTCGCGTCACAATCAATGACTCGAATCAGAGTCATTTTTCAATGTCCGTGAATCCCTGATGGACAAATCCAGTTCGCTTGCAGAGAAACATATGAGCATTTGATCGGTCAGTGATGATCAAGATTTGCGCAATTTTCTCTTTTGCCTGGCTAGTCGTGCTATGCTACATTAGGATCAAATGTCCACAACTTGCACAGAGGTAGACCTGAGACTCTGCTTTCTCTGAGGGGTCAGCAAGCGCAATATATTGACACCTTATCGTGGGTGAATGTAGTATTTGCGTACCGTGAATCATGATCATGGCAATGGGCCTCATACTGTTTCTTTGAGTTTTTTCCAGATACCAGTAAAGTGATCTAAATTTTTCAGATTCAAATCCAATCCAAAATTATATTGCAAAATGTAATGCAAATACGAAAACCGAATCTTGTTTAAATCCAAATTCCTACCACTGTTATTAGCATAACCCCACACAGCGACGTATTTACGCCAGATATGTTGGGATATTGACAACAATATCCCAACCAGTGGCGGCTCCAGGAGGGAAGTTTGGGGAAACTGCCCCCCAAGCGTCTGTGGCGCCCTCTTGAATGGCGCCCCTTTTCCACAAATATGCCCATTTTTTTGTGTCCATGGAAGTAGAGGCAGAGATAAAAAATACTCTAAAATAAAGAACGTTTTACGCTTGGTTCAACGTCAGAATGTACGTTCCTAACTTTACACAACATCTTATCGAATAGCATGAACAATGCTATTGTTTCGTAGTGGCAACATTGTTTCGTTGTTTCTTTGCCACGTGAGAACTGCCCAGCCTTACGTTTTCTAATTACAAGTGCAGTCGCTTTCGCAGTTCTCGACTTGGCGTTGGGCTAAACGAAACTGGTGGTCTGTTTTTTTTACAAGTTTATTTCTTTATTGCCTGGTGACAGCTTAGAAAGGAAAGGCAGCAGTGAAAATAGGAATGCAATGTGGAAAACGTATAATTGACTCAAGATTTTACAAACCTTCAAAATGAAAACGAAAAATCAATTTCATGTCTGTTGCTAGTGCAGCTCGTGTGTCCGCAGATTCTCTGTATCGTAGGTTTGCAACATAATGGTGAGTGGATGATTTTCTTTGCCGAACTAAGCCCTTGATCGAACCATAATGCAGCGTGTAAAAAACTACAGGTGTATACGTTAGCAAACAACTTGCCGCTATGTGACAAAAATGCATTGAATGTGCTCGATTAGCTAAAAAAATTATGACCTAACTATCCAATTGTGCAACTCCTCACTCCATATACATGGACAGCGCAGAGGAGCATTGACTTACTGCTATGAACGTAACGAGGTCAGATGGTGCCAGGGCAAGAAGCAAGTTTGGCGCCCCATGTTGAAACCTTAGGTCTTTCGGAAGGAAATGTAGCCTACTGCATTGAAGCAGCCTACTTGCGACATTGTTAGGAATTTTCGGCAGCACCGCAGTCATTCGGTGCCTTCATACTCATAGTGATTCAGCGCCCGGGAAACTGTGCCCGCCCTTCCCCCGTCGTTACGCCCCTGATTACTGCGCGCAGCGATGCGCCTCAACAAACCATAGTACTCAGCTCTAAACAGAAGCAAACGGGAACCTTTGACTTGCAGAAGGAAAAAGTTTAAATTGACCAGAATTTTTGTACCACTGCAGGAAAACGAATAGGAAAGTTTTGCAGAACGATGATCCTGCTTAAGCAACTTCCTCAAACATATCGAGAAGTTTTTCCTGAAAATTTTTGATTCTTGCCCGAATACTTTCTAACGCAGAAACTTTGGCAAAATGCGAGCTGTCTACAGCTTGGTGGAATGAATAATTAAATTGGTTTTACGTGGTCATAAAAATTTGGCCTACATAAGGTAACCACTTTTGTGTAACACCGATTGCCGCAGACAACCTTTGGTATTCAAGCAAAAGACCTTTTTGGCGCCCCCCTATTTGACTACCCCCCAAATGCTTGGTCTGGATCCGCCACTGATCCCAACACACACAACGTTGAATTCGTAGCAGGATTACAGGAGTGAACCTAGTCAAATGGGTAATCTCAATAGCTATTATGCTGAGGATCGTCGATGGGACTCTTTCTGTGGTTGACTCAGGGCGTCGCAGCAGTGTGGCTGCAACAAATGCCTCCCAACGTGACAGTGGCTGCAATCCACTGTTGAAGGTTGTCTTGAGCTTGTGAATTGGGGAATTGATGTGGCGACATGATTGCACCACATATAGGCCTAATGATGAGTTCGCAGCAGCTACAGACGAGTGAACCTTGCCGAATGGGGAATCTCTATAGCTGTTATACCGAGGGTGGTCCGTTCGACTCTCTCTTCGGTTGGCTCAGGGCAATGCATAATTGTGGTTGCAACACTCATATGTAATCCAACTCAAAAACAAATAACTATTTTGGAAAGTGAATGAAGTTAACTTATACTCTACCGTTGGCTCACAACATCATAACATTCGACACTGCAGAGCAGGGGTCACCAGCCTTTCTGAAACTGCAAACTACTTCTTGTGTACCGATTAATGTGAAGGGCTACTAGTTTGATACGCACTTCTGAAATAAATACTTTGCTCAATTTACCTTCAATTATTTTAGTATTGATATTCTTTAATGTGAACACATTAATCATGCTAATATTATTTTTAGAACAGGCCCGTGGGCGACCTACTTGGTCCTTGCGGGCGACCTGGTGCCTGCGGGCACCACGTTGGTGACCCCTGCTACAGAGAGTCCAAAATATTCACTGTTAGCAGCAATGCAATAAGAAGCTCTAGCGATAGCGTGTAAGATATCAAACCAGACGACTAACAAGTATGCAACACAAGCGACGCCTTAGAACTGGGCTACACATATAAATAATGATAAACTGCGCTAAATGTTAAGTATATGTAAAGTATATCAACGATGAGTCAAGAAAGGGAATTGGATCAATGAACGTCAAACCATTTCTGTAAGTTTGGTGACATGATAGGCAATGGCACAGACTTGTTTCGCTGGTAAGAGACAAGGCTCAATATTTAAACAAACACAATAAACAATCTCAATGGATTTGAAAAACTCTTATCAATACAGCAACCTGCAGTCCCAAAAGTGAACCAAAAGTTGCGAAGAAGATCAAAAGAAAATCACCAATTCCAATCCAAATCTGGTTAAGCAAAACTGATAACATCCAAATCCATAAATATATTGGAAAGTCGCAAGATACAGATCCAAGTACATGTTCATCTCTGGTCATTATTGGCCATGCGAAAGACAAGGAAGTATATTTCTTGTGTTGCGATCGAAAAGCTCGAGTGGCAAGTGCCCAAAGCTTCACACTGTGGCAGCAAGCAACAGTAAAGATCACTTGACGATATCACCCTATCATTGCATGCAGGGGCGTGACGAGGGGGGCAAGGGGAGCGCAATTCTCAAGGCGTCAAGTAACTATGGGGGTGCAAAATCACTGTGGAGGGCACAGAAAAGTACCAACAATGTCACAAGTACTTTCTTCCACACAGAGCATTTGCTTCCGAAAGACCTCAGTTTCGAACATGGGGGGCCAAACTTGCTTCTTGCCCTGGGCGCCATCTAACCTCGTCACGCCCCTGATTGCTTGTTCGCAGCACATATATGTGCGTGTTGCTCCTCATCCACATCTCAGTCGTGATGAATCGCACATTTAATGCAACGGTAACCGAGAGGTTGCAACACTTGCAGCAAGGCTGGACTACACTTGTAATCTTTTTAATTCGTTTCAACGAGTTCTTCTTTTATCCACTGCTAGCCCGCCTAGATATCGGGGCAGGTGTTGAGCAGCCATTCGGTTGTCTCATTGTCCAGAACCGTCAGGCCGTGTAGTCCGTGTGGGGGGGGTCGATTGATTGAACAGTG
>Ga0210059_1006531_pt1 | contig 18676 bp, 14 predicted proteins | sample Ectturendosymbi2_FD_188042 | JGI IMG/M metagenome (GOLD analysis project Ga0210059, IMG submission 188042) | Ecteinascidia turbinata endosymbiont from Florida, USA - Sample 2 (SPAdes) (version 2) | ecosystem: Host-associated > Tunicates > Ascidians > Unclassified | place: Key West, Florida... | reverse complement strand
AATTTTACTGTTTCAACCTGCAGAAATCGCCCCCTCGAAACTGAAATCGCCTTCCCAAATCTCAAAAATCACAAAAATGCCCCCCACAACGTATAAAATCGCCCCCTCGATTTCCCCCACGTTGAGGACCACTGTTCTAAGGTAAAAAGGAGAGCGAGAACTTAGTGAAGAGACTTTCTGTCAAAGCATGGCAAACAAGTGCACTAGCAAAGCTGTAAAAACAAAAATGTTGACTGAATCATGGGTACCCACTATACGTTTGAGGCAATGGACCGTACTAAATCTTTGCAATGTGCCCTGGAACGCCAACCCTGCGTTTTTGTCACATGAAAACTAACCCCGGTTGAATTGCATCCGTTTTTGAAAAATAAAAAATACTTTCTTTCGATTGAGGTTGATCACAAAAACTACGCTGGAAATGTAACTCTTATTCCGTGGTTTGTGCATTAATAAAGTAACTTTGTATTTTCAATTTGACGACGTTATTGACAGTTTTGTAGCAGCCCAACTCTGCCCCCCAAAAATTCTTACAGGGGTCCCCTAATGGTGATGCCCCTTGGTGAAGAGTTTTCGACGTTACGCTACATCTCGAAGCTGAATGGCCTTCAAAACAAAATATCCTAATTGCAGACACAATTTTGGCAGAACCAGGCCCGTAGCCAGGTTTTAAGGTGTGTGGGGGCAAGATACATTTTCAAGGGGGAAAGATTTTTTTATCATGTGTTTAAAACAAATTTTTCTGAGCTCAACAAAGTTTGGGGTTAATAAAAAAGATTTCAGGGCAACTGCCCCCGAATGCTCCATCGTGTCTGCGGGTCTGGGCAGAACCGTCGCCAGAAAGTCTTCAGTTGGAGGCCTTCATGTTTGTGCAGGGAGGCTAGACATTCTGAAAATGTAGATTTAATTCACAACATGAACAGTTTTTGCAGCCTGTGCAAGTTAATCACAAATAAATTTCCGCAAATACCCACAATAGGCTCGTAGTTTCCAACTAAAATTTTTGAACGAGCTAAAAAGGAATTGGGTCGTGAATCTGTCATTGTCATAAAATTGACGGAGATTATTTAGAGATGCCGTAATGAAATGCAAATGTAAAAAATTGGAGGAAATCAGAATCAATCCTATCGTTCAGTAATGAAAACATTATTACCGAAGCAGCAAACATGAGGCCGGTCAAAGCATGTGCGCCGCGATGAACGTTTTCTTTCATTAGCGCAAATTGATAAACTTTACCATGAACTTAACTGAAATATGCTTATAAAGCGTGCGCTTTGGGCTTTTTACTGGCCGAAATACGCATGCATAAACCTTTCTGATGTCTATCCTTGTTAATCTCCTGGTACATGGAACATGTTTAGATTAATAACATTTTTTATCTCAAACCACATATAAACGTTAAAAAATATAGACTAAGGCCTACCTGGGCGCTGCAGTTAACATCCATACGGTAATCCACTAACTGCACTACTCTGTTTTGGAAAAACTTGGCAGTAATTGCTAAATAGACTTTTGTAACTACACTATTAACTCCATCTGGCTGTTGAACAGCAGCCTGCGCAAATGTGTAACTTTGGTCGTAAGCACCATGGTATCTTGCTGCTATGCAGTACAAAATAAGAGAAGACTACCTGGACTAGCCATAGTACATTATTTTACAACAATCATTACACAAATCATGTTGATCAAGTGGCAATCTGACTTCTGGACGTATACAACTATACATGTAGGCAGGGGCGGATAAATGAACGCCAGGCTCATCAGGGCAAAGTCGTCACCGCGAGACCCCCGAAACGCTTAGCGCCAGTGTTGCCACTGGGGTCAGTCGCGTTCACATGAGATTGTTGCATTTTTCCACCCAGATCTGTTATAATCGACCCGGTGGTGTAGGTTTAATTATGTAAAATCGCGTTAAAACCGTGTTTTTTGAAGTGATAAATTCATTAGCAACTTCAACGAAATTCATCAGCAACTTCAATGTGTTCAATAATGTAAAGATAACTTTATATAACAGTGTTTACATTCGCACATCAGGTGAGAAAGTACACATATCGGATGAAGCAGAACGAGTTCAATCGGTTTCATATTCTCATATAAGATCATTGTGAGGGTTATATACAGTGGTGTAACGGAAGTTAAGCAAAGCACTTGCCTCAGGCCCTCCTTTTCAGGCCCCCCCTCAAGGCATTTCGCACGTAAATGTTCCTCATTTTTGCTTTGCGTAAACCGGAATATGACAAAAAACTACTTCGGGGAGAAACGGTTTAAAATTTTGAAAATTTTATAATGCATATTCAAAATGCATCTCAAATACTGCGACTTTTCTCGTAGCATTGCAAAATCTTGCTTCATGTTCCTGCAGTACAAAACATGTACTTTTCCTGACAATAGTCCTGCTCAAAGTCAGTATCAGTAGGTAACAAGAATAAAGTGCAGTATAAAGGGCAAATTTGAAGCCGGTTCGAAAACACTGGAACCATGAACGAGAAAGAAAAGAAATAGCCGTTAACAACGTGGCGGTCAGAATTGGACAAAGTTTTTGTAATTGCATTTGGTAGTATACAACGCTTCTTATGATTTAACGATTCGCGCAATTTTCCATCTTATCGCCAGCCATTTGCTCTATCTTTGCACATAATTCTCAGCCAATTCAGCTTCAGGGCATGCTTTGTACGACCAGTTTTGGGTTTCATTGATTGAAATATATAGACTACGTGTCTCACAGACAGGTTGGTATTTTTGACTGCCCAGAACAACAAGTATTGCCGTTTGTTCCTCAGCGCAAAATTTTAAGACCGCTTATGGAGCCGCAACCCATTTGTACGTGCTATCGTGGAACAGAGTACAGCACACCTCGCATATCGTTGAAGTAGAGCCAGGTCTACCTCACCTCGAGTGTCAATGAAGCAGAACCGAGTGTGGCTAGCTTGGAATAGCTTTACACAGCAGTTTTTCCTTTGAATTTTAAAACGCGTGTCCCGCGAGAATTGCCTGAACAGCATTGCGCAAAGACTTGTTCGGTGGGGTCGAGGTTGCGCCTGAAATCAGACACAACGTTATGAGAATTGACGAACGCATTTTCGCTCAACCTTCTATACAGCTCACTGTTGTATGCTGCATGTGGCGTCAAAGTTGCGACGGTAAACAGCTTTTTTTCTAGCAGACAGGCCTTTTTCATCTTGGCTATTTTGCTAAAGGATTCGACATGGCGCTGTCGTTACGCTTCTTAGACTGGATCCCATGCAGATCTTAGAATTTCGCTCAACTGTTTGTACAGCAAACTGCAATAGTTGCTAGCTTAGTGAAAAGCGCATACACGGGGTCTTCCACAAATTTTTGTCATTATGCAATCTTATAACTTGACGATGATCTCAAAATTGAACAGCACGTGCAAGCAATTTTCTTAATGTTTGACATTTGTGACCGTTAAAACAAGCTGAGAGACCGCAACTTCTATGTCTGATTACCGAGATTGTAATTAGTCAAGGGTTTAGCATATTTTCGTGGTTACGCAGTGAGGTTCTGCTATGTTTTGAGAGTCTGTTGGAGAAATTTGAGAGACTGTTTCGGTCCCTCAAAACACCTTAAAAAACGTTATGTGCAGGAACAAGTCGAAATGTTGCGTTTTATGCTTCTTGCGTATATTTAACCTTGCACCTAATGGCATGAACCCCAATAGAAGAACCCTTTTGTGAGATACAAAAAGCTACAACACAACACAATAAAACTGAACAGCGTGTATTCGTTACAGAAGTTCAACAAAAAGCACTTGGTGGAGTAGAGGGTCAACAATGGCACAATAAGCTCAGGATGGAAGGCGGTTGGTGTGGAGCCCAACATTCGGCCGATTAATTTTCTTATACAGCGCGAAGAACAGTGTTGGCAGTCCTTCACAGCAAGCTCTTTTCTTCCAGTTAAATTCAGGGCTGTTCAGATAGTAATGAACTTATTACCTTCAGGACCGTTTATGTGCAGCTTACGCCAAAGTTTGGCTCAAAAGAGTGTCAACACTTTCAATCATAACTCGTCAGCCGATTGAGCTAGAGAGCTGTTCAAACCCTTTGTAATTGCGGAAAGACTTGTATTTACGATTCAAAAAAATTGGGAAGATTTGGATTTGACCTTTTCGGGGGTGACATATAAAAAAGGGTAGGTTTAGGGTTGTTTGGATCAAGTTACCTGACTTTGGGCCCCAAACCCAAGAGGCAACTTTTTGTCACTTTTCCTAAAAATGAAATTAGGCAAAAATCTGCATCTTTACAGGCCTTGATTGACTTTCTAGCGCTTGTGGTTGGCAAGTTATGGCAAAAATCGGTAATTGATTTTTAATTCCCTAGGAAAGTAATTACTCAATTTGTTGCTTTTAGGCCATAACTTTCGAACCACAAACGGTAGAAGGCCGATCAAGTGCTCTAAAGATGCGACTTTTTGCCTAGTTAAAAAAAAATTGGCCCCTTCGGATTGGTACCAAGGGTCCGATGAAATAGGCCAAAAGGCCTAAACGTACCCTCATTATTGCGTCACCTACAAAAAACTTTAAATCCAAAACTTCCTAGTTTTTGTTTGAACTAATCTACAAGACTTTCCGCATCCTTAAAGGATTTGTATAGCTCTCTAGCTAAATCTGACGCTAAGTTACGGCTGAACAAAAATTTTCCAAACTTTGGCAAATCATACTTTTTCAGTTTTGTCAAAATTTTGTTTTTTTTGGCCATATCTTTTGACCCAAAAAGGCTAGATGCCAATCTCTGAATACTCATGTTATAGCCTAGTTTCCAATAAAATTTTGATTCAGAAATTGGCTTCTTGGGTTAGGGCCCAGGGCCCAATGAAGCGGGCCAAAAATGCTTAAACCTACCCCCATTATCAGGTCACCCACAAAAAAACAAAATCCAAAACTTTCTTTTTTTAAATCGAAACTAGAAGATTTCCCACATCTTCGCAGGATTTGAACAGCTCTCTAGCTCAATCGGCTGGCGAGTGGTGACTTGCCCAACATGCGCAAATACCGGGACTTAAGCCCACTGCAGCAGTCCTTCTCGAAACCAGAGATGTAAAAGCACAACTTTTGCAACTCAAAGCAGGTTTGGATTAGTATAGATTTTGAGTTACACCACCTTAAACTGCAATTGAAAACTCTAGTTTTGCTGCAAGCATTCGCGGAATCACCTGGGGGGAATATACCTTCATGAATTTGCGATGATTGACATTTGCACATACCTGTGTTCAAGCGATTAGTGTCCACAGAGGCGATTCAGTTGAATCTATTAGCAAATGCTTTTGACAAGAAATCAATTTTCACGTAACTCTGCGCACCCATAGTCCTGAAACAAAATTCAAATAGAATGTAGCTGAAATCAATTTCAGAACTGATGATGCGTAGATTTACCTGAAATGGATTTCCCATTAGAATGCTGACAAAGCCACTTTATCCTAATTACAATTGAAAAATGAGCCATACGCCATGCAGCCCCAAACTGATATTAAAGTTACAGCTTAATACCACTCCACAAGAGTGATTAAAAAAAAATTGATTTACGCCATCGCAGCTGTGTTGCGACTGGAACGACTGCACATCACCAAAACGTTGTTGTAGATTACTTGAAAACCAGTCTCGAAAAAATCGCAAAAATATCTCCACTTAAACACATAACATGCTTAAACTAGGTAGTGTACATGATTTTATAGCGATTCTAGCGTCGAATCTGGAACTCTTCGATAATAGGCCAGCATCTGGAAGTCGCATGAGGTTCAACGAATACATGGTAGTATCTTCCTTGAATTTTGTTCCCACTTCCGTCCTGTTATTGCTTGTTTGGAATAAAATATTTAAGTCCAATAACTGCGTGTTTAGGGACATTTTTAATCTTGTAGGTTAGGCGAATGTGTGTGTAGATTTCTTATTTTAGGCAAAATCTTCGCTTCGTAGACTCTTCAGTTTGCCTTTCACGCTGCAACTCCTAAAACAATGCCGTTGGTCCGTAATTGCTTGTGCAGTGTCGACCCTTCCTTATTAAGAGAGAAGGAAGAAAACTTTTACTAGGAGGCATCGATACGATGGGGCAAAGAAAGTTGCCGCCTAGAGCTGGGGATTGGAGAAAATTCGAACGCTCTAAGAAGTGAGGTAGGGTGACTGTGGACTACATTTCGGCATCAAAACCTATTGTTGAAATGAGAGACAGGTATGGTTAGGGATAGGGAAAAAGTGGTTGATTTTGTCTTTGGTTTTTACAAAGTATTTTTAAAGTACAAACGATGTTATTGAAAATGACTACAGAAGGAAAATGCATTGTAAATGAAGTGCTTGTGGAGTGGGATATTATTGTTATTATTATTATTATTATTATTATTATTATGGTGCTAAATTTCATGTCCATTGCCACGTGTTGCTCTTGAAAGGCACATTTGCAGAACAATCGAAAATCTTAAAATATTGCAAAATATTTTGACATTTTAACATTTTAATGTACTTCTAAACTTTTGACAATGCATATTTTCACACTCACTGCATGCTGAGTACGTTGCATAGAAATTCCGGCAAGCAGGGTATGCTTACCCTGTATGTTTACCTCCGCATTACCAAAGTTTATATTTCAACACTGACCGCTATGCATGGTGTTTTCGACCTGCTATATTCAGATACTTGAAGTAAACTGTACGGATTACTTGTTTTATTTCAACGCAGTTTATCACAAAGACCATTTTACAGTGTGAGTATGATGCAGAAAACGTATTTTCTATGTGAATTTTTAGAAGTATCTGGAGAGTGGGAAAAAGATAATTTAATTTGACAAAAAAAGTTCATAATACCTAGGGCAATTTTAATGAAAAAGTTTTTTTTTTTTAAAAAGACAGGCGGTTTTTTGTAAAATCGCAGTTTGCACAGTCTCTACAAAAATTAAGCAGAACAGTTTGCTTAGACCAGACAAAATTTGCATTTTCGTAAAACGCATTTTGCATTATGTTTTCAGTACACAGAAGCAATTTATTCCTGGGCTGTGCTCAGCAAGTTGTTTAGAAAAATTAATGATGGCAGTTGATGACATTTCACATTGCACGTTAATAATTTGAAGAGAGTAAAGAAAATGTATCGGTCTGGTATGCATTGAAGCTGTTGAAAGTGTCGAGGCGCAGACGTAGCATTACACCGATCAGGTAACTAGAAAAACGAACACTAGTAGTAACAAAAATAAATATAGCTAAATTTTTCCCAATACTGCATTGCGCAGGCTTACATAAACGTGTCTGTTACAATGTAGTGCATGTGGGTTTTTCAACAAGTCAGCAATTATTGTAAACTTCACGTGAACCTAAAAAGTGACTTGTTGAAGGTATGAACATTTTAAGTATTTCTAGAACAACATAAGTCCACCCGCAAAAACGCGTGAGGTAGCCATTGAAGCGATACGAGAAATACACAAAAATTCCGAAAGTCCGCCAGTAGCCTTCATCGGCTGTCTGTACAACAGTCAGGTGTACATGCAATAGAAGTAAATAAGGAACTAAATTTGCAGCATGAAAATTTGTTATTTTCATGATAATTTTCTAATTTTATCTGCATAAGGTTCTTCTAGGAAAAATGGCAAAAATCTTTATGAAAATCCCTTACAATCAATGGTAAACTATCGATAACAAGGAATTTGAAACAAAATGATTTGATTAGGAAGCCCATGTGACCCTGAAAAGATAAATTGTTGCATTTCGAAAAAATGTCAATATTTCATAAAAAGTACAAGTCCATCACAAAAAACGCTACGGTTGCGCGTAGAAGATAAACGAAAAATAAACAAAAAATTCTGATTGTTGACTGAATGCACAAGATCCAAGTCGTGTTGTGTGCGAAGCTTGCAGATGTTCATGCGAAAGAGGAAAACAAACTGAGTCATGAAAATCTGTTGTTTTCTGGATGAAATTCTAATTTTAAGTGCATAAGATTCTTTCCGACAAAATCGCAAAATTTATTTGGAAAACCCTTGGTAATCAGCGGCAAACATCGACCACAAACAGTTTAAACCAAAACGTCACAGCAGGCCTTGTTTTAATAGACAAATGTGCCACTGATTTTTGCAACTACCGAGCGTAATTCGAAAAAGTACTTCGACACACAATGCTTGTTAAAAAACATATTTTGAGCAATTGCAATTTTGTCTTAATTTACAGAAGAGTTGCCCTATCACGTCACTTCATGAGACCAGAGAAAAAGCGTTGTCATAGGCAAACTTTCTCCAAAGCGGAACTACAATAAATCGTTCCTAAAATAGCCTTTTATTTCGATGCTAAAGCCTGGCAAGGTTTGAAGTATTCTTTGATTAGGGTTACCGCTCACTATGTGGTGATTTGGGGTATGCTCTGAAAAGAAAAAGTGAGAAGGCAATATGTCTTTATTTTGCGAAACTGTAATCAGTGTCGTTGCTGGAGTATCAAAATCTTTTACAAGTATTGCCATGTCCGTATCGTTTTCGCTATTGAGTGAAACAGCGATATCATACCTTTTCCATAGTGGGATACTGCTTGTATTGTTCGACAATTTATGCACTGCCCCACGAAGACTATCTATCGAACTGACTACAGTAACAACAATCCCGAATACTGTACAGTAAAACTCATGAAACCTTAGCCTCCATTGCTGATGGCGCAATCCTTTTCTGTTTTCAGCTGTTCGCACGTCAAGCCTGTTACGACTCAACGATGACCTTAACTGCGTTCCTATTCGGTCATAAAACATTTGGTGGTGGCTCCACATAACCTAGTTTACACTTCAAATTGTAAATAAAATTTAAACTGTTGTTATGAATCAACAAATATTCTGCGGGGACCGGCAAAAAGCGTCGCTGTAGACGAAGTGGCGATATAGCTGAATTCAATATAGCCAACCTCGAATGCATGTAAAGGGTAGGAATTCTGCCCGGACCGACGAAAAAGGGTCGTTACAGCAGTTTTTTAAGGAAAATTTAGGTACCCGGTATGGACCTGTAGTGACCCGATTTCTTTGATTCTAGGGACCCGATTTTCTCTTATTCTAGGTACCCGATGATAATTATCGCTGATTCTAGGGACTCGAATTGGGTCCCTAAAATACCTTAAAAAACCCTGGTTGTAGGCGACCTGTCGTTATAGCCGAAGTCATTATAAGAGAATTCGACTAAATAATAGTTTCCGCTGAAAACTGTTTACTTTCTTGCAATGATGGCCTTTTGCATTGTACCTGCTTGTCAGCTGAGTCATTTCAACAATAAATCTCTTTAAAAAAAATCATAACAACGTTCAAATGTGCTATTTAACAGAATTTGTATTAATTGCAAATGCTTATCTTCCATGCAGTCTTTGCAAAAAACGCCAAAGTGGCAGAGGTGGGCACGGATCCGGAGTGCCGGAGTCGACTCCGGAAAAATTCTGCGATTTTTCTTCGAACCCGGAGTCAAAAAATTTGTTAAAAAATGGACCCGGATCCTGCGTCACTTCTCATTTTCGGCAGTAGCAGGAGTCTGCGTAGTTTTCATTACTGTCATTTCTTAAGTAAAAACATTACTGAGAATTCACTGCAACGATTGTTGTCCGAGTCTGAACAGAGGTAGGATTCTCAAATTTGAAAATAATTCGAACCCGGATCCGGATTCAAAAATTTTGGAACAGGAGCGTATTCGAAGAATGTGACTCTGACCCCCTCTGTAAAGTGGTCGATCAGACAGGTGTTCCGTACTTATATGCAAGACTTGGATAACCAGAATCTTTTTAGCTTTTCTAAATTACATTAGAATTAAAATAAGAGCTAACTCAGCTGTCAGAAATTAGATTAGAATTAAAAGTAGCGGATTTATGAAAAACCAGAAATTGAACTAAAATTCGAATTACGTTTGCTCAAATCATTTGAAGCAAGTTTAATCCAAGTTCAATCCATTCCCAAACCCACATTCATTCTGATAAGCACGAGAATGAATAACAAAGATTCCTACGACTACGCCAAGATTGGCGATGGCTGCGGTGACTTCTGCGTATGAAGGGATAGGTAATGCGACGAAATAATATTCACTGAAAAGCTCGCGTGATTTGTACTGCAGCTCTGAATGAGAAAAGAAATTGATCGAGTTTTTACTGTCTTCGCTGCTCAAGTGATGGGATAACGGCTTAGCACTTGTGATCAGTTTGTTGCAAGTTCCTTGAACGAGAATTCATTCTCGTCTCACCTTTAAAAAATGCCGTTGGACAAATTAGCATTTTCGGCAAAACCGGAAATTAAATTAGAACTAAAATTAGAGCATGGAAGCATTTGGCAAATTACATTACAATTAGAATTATCGTCATTTCGCTCTAATTCATCTAATTAGAAAACTAGAATTATCTAGTTGTCCAAGTCTGCTTTTGGCGCATGTACCTCGTCCTCCTGCAGTGCGATGGGCGGAAGGTTTCGCAGACGTGTCTTGTCGACAACATTTGAGTGATTTTTGCCGATGTCGCTGACGTCAGTCCACAAGTTTGTGTTGCGGATGGTGAATCGTAACCCGCGAGGCAACTTCGAATTGGAAAGTTGCTTTTGCGCCAAGACCTTGATCATATTCATTGCTAAAGCTTTTTCAAATAACCGGCATTTCAAAGTGTTTTGCTGTTTGTGCTCGTTATAGAGAACGTAAGTACCGGATATAGCGAGAGAGGGGCAAGGGGTACAATTTACCTGGTGCCGAATCACTGCGCGGTGCGCCGAAATGTCCCAACAATGCAACAAGTACTTTCTTCAGTACAGTATATTTGCTTCCGAAAGACCTCAGGTTTGAACGTAGAAACGCCAAACTTGCTTCTTGTCCCGGGCTCCATCTAACCCTGTTACGCCCCTGCGTAGGCATTCACCACTGCTGCATTCAATATTTCATAAAACACGGTAAGAGACCATACTTGGCCATGCAGCTGCACGACTGGAAGAAAAAGTCCCTTGTGAGTCGCAATTACAAAGCTTGCTCTTCCATCTACACGTGAAATTTGTATTCGCCAATATGGCATCGGAGACCTCAGTGACGTCAGCTTTTGTTGTCACACATAAAATATCCATTGGCATCATGGCTTTAAACCCCTCCCTTACTCAAGATATACAAAGCGTGTGCAGATTTCAGTGGTCTTTCTTCACATAACATCGAAAATTTTCTTTACGTAACATTGCAAACATTCGCGAATTGAAAGGTTGTGTTTCATTTTATGGACTGACGTGATGTAGCCTACATCTTGAGACATCACGCAGGTTTCCGCTAAGCTTCTTGGCTGCATGGAATTCCCTATGTAGCAAAAAGTGAACAGCATATATATAAAGAATGTTTTCCTTCAGTAAAGTGGCAAATCCTCTGTAACGGCCAACCATCCCTGGTGCACCTTCGGTAGCTGCTGCAGCAATATTTCTAGGATGAACACTGCCTTCTTCCAAATATTCAATCAAACATCGAAAATGGTCTCTCCATTTGCATCACCTACTTTGCAAAGAAACACTCATCAATACCGCACCTAATACTTGGACTTAATGTGTCTTACATAAGCTATCAGAAGGTTTGAACTGCTAAAAGTTGATTCACAAAGTTGAATGGAAAACTTGACACCCTTTCGACCTTCAAAAAGCTTATCGACCCCAGGGTTGTCCTAACAACCTTTGGGAGTCGATAGAACCCCCTTTACAGACCCCTGGTCCAGCTGGTGCTGCAAAAGAATGTGAATTTCTTCACTTGCAACCAAATTTTTTAATGGGCCATTTTGCATGTGTTTAACGTTTCTGTCAATCAACAACAGAACAGGTCTGGTTTGTTGTGCTATCCAGGTTTCATCATAGGCACGTCTTGCGGCACATATAAACAATCAAGTGCAAGAATACAAGAAAAATTGCCAAAAGTGGAAACTGGAACTCTTTTCATTATTTTCTGAAAAACTACTTTCCTGGTTCGTTAGCATGGTGCTTAGGTTTTGTAGCACATTGTAGATGTTTCGGTTCGCTCCGCAATTAAGTTCATTTAGTTACTGTCGCCACCAACCAAATGCTACAATGGCAATCTCAAGCAAATCTTAAAAGAAAACACAGAGGGATTTGATGCAGTGATCACTACAACACACTTTCGCAACAATGAGGCATTATGTCGATGCAGGGCTGTTGCCAGCGGGGGGCCCAGTGTTGCTCGGCCGCCCCATTTCATGTTTGGCCGCCCAGTTTCTGCATACATCCAATATTATATTTAACAGATGTGCCCACCCCTTGTGATTTTTGGTCCCGCGCCTGCGAAAACCTGGCGACGGACCTTTATCGATGATGGGTTGTTCTCAGTTAGTTGCCTTGTGCATCCTCAAGAATGTCAAATGCACCCATGGTCACAAATATTTTACTGTTTCGTTCTTTTCGTTATCAGGCAATTACCAGGAATTTCTGTGATGCAATGAACATTTTACCTGTTTTTCAGCACCTAGGGATTTTTCAGTTGATACGGGTATACACGCGTTGTCGAATATCGAGCGCAGCAATGTGCAATGTCGGGTGGACTATGTTTTTTGCAGCAATGATTTCAAACATCTTGGATGCAACGGAAGGAGAATGTTCAATGAATCACCCATGTCCTCTTAGAGGTTGGTCAAAACTTTTACCTGCTGATGAAATATACAGATACCCAGTGATAAACTACACAAGAAATGTTTTACATAATTTTTCTGCAACACTAGATTTACCGAGGTGTTGTTTTTGACACCAAGTAAGCTATTGACCGTCGGTCCACGATATATTCGTGATTGCTGTCTGGCTCTTGGACGCCGGCTTGGTTTTCACGCTGTTGCTTGAGTGGGCAAGGCCTTGTTTTGAAGAGGCTCTGGAGGGAAAACCATGCACGATAGAAACACAAATTCTGTACAAAAACGTCAGTCACATTGTGTAGTTTACGAAAAACAAGATCAAATAATTTTTCCACTTCTTTTGGAGAGAAATAGCACCCTAAAACAATAGTAGATTGGCTGTTTTTTGACTTTGAAAGTTTATTGCACCTATTCCAACAATGGGAAAAATGTAAAAATCACAGGAACGGTTGTTAGAGCTGTTGCAAAGCATCCTGCCAAGTTTCAAATTAAAAAATTGTATAGAAGAAAATTTAAAACAGTTTTTATATCGCCTGGTCCCAGACAGCATTTCTGCTTTTCAATTCCGTCCGAAAACGCACATGCTTTCAGCTGTGCTTTGCCTGTAGCTAAATAACTCAGTTTACGTTCGATTTGACTAAAACTTACAGCACTATTTCGTTTCGATACGCAAAACCTTCATAGATGTTTTCGTTGCACTAACTGAACTACGAAAAAAAATTATTACACACATGTTTGCAGCAGTTACACATCAGGTGAGTTTACGATTTACTGACTTTTTCTAAAATTCACATTACTTTCTCAAAAGCATGACTTTGTTTGATTTTTGTGACGATTTATTGATCTTTTTATGATGTAAAAACCTCCATTTACCAAAAAATCTTTTACGACACCCACTGCCTGGTGATAGCCAAGGCTAGTTGAAACTGCTTCTCGTGGTGCGTTTCTCAGACCTGCATATGCCGACGCCTTTTGGTACCAAATGGTGTTTGAAATCTGGTAGCAAACACACTTTTTTGTCTAGACATCGACTGAGAATGCATTTCACAAACACTTCATCGCATCGACTGAGAATGCATTTCACAAACACATAAATGTACGCCTTGTTCTCAACCTGCTTAAATTCTGTGACACCATTGCAGTGCTGGACTATTCCGCAAGTGTTGACACATTTCCGCTTTGGCTATCATGAACATTTCCAAAATATGTGCAAACAGCAAATGTTTTATGTGGTAACGTTAATACACCTATTTCTTCTGGTGGCTTGGCCTTGCTTGCAAAGCATTTTGCTTCCATAAATTATGTAACCGTATTGCGCGTATTAAACCTTATACTCATAGCAGAACAAACTGTTACTTACAGAGATAAACTGTTCCCTTTACACAATAAGTAACTTTGCCCTAGAGCAGTGGTTCCCAGCCGGAGTGCCGCGGCATCTTAGGATGCAATTTAAGATGTCCAGGGGTGCCGCGAGCGAATACGTTTTTCAAAATATAATTAAAAATACATTTTCAAAGTGTTATCAAACCTTACTGGGTGCCGCATATTATGTTTCTTTTCGATAGGGTGCCACAAGCCTAAACAAGGTTGGGAACCACTGCCCTAGAGAGATCTGCAACCTAAATGACCCGTGGTCCTTGGCAACCTCCTACTTCCCTATGCATTTATAAATATGTCCACTTGGAAGTCATAGCAGCAATATATTAAAACAACCGTGATTGCGCCATCCACGCGTGTGACCTTTACGATTATCACATATAGGATACAGTAGATGCTTGTGTTTCATCAAAGTATTTGTGCTAGCGCCATCAAACGCATGATTTGTAACTACCGCCATATTTCTGTCTTCGTGTTTCTTTCAGTCTACTGCGTTGCGTTTGAGAGTGCAGACGTCACGTTATACGAGAGACTTCTATGTCGTTTGTCAGGTTTTACTGCATATACTGTATAGTCGAGATATCTTTCTAGAGATTTTCAAGTAATTGTCATTTAGACAATGCACTGAGTGAAGTTGGTTTTCATTGCTGAACATGTCTGGTTGTTTTTCCGTCACTTCTCACATGCGACTGACACTCACACTGGATATTGCTGATTGGTCCTTGACTGGTGCACGGATGATGAGAAACATATGATATGATGAGGAATAGCAACATAAATCAGATGAAGTCAGGGACGGGTCCAGCCCGTAAGGTTAAGGGGAGGGGCGATTTCAGTAATATTTGGTGGTCAAGTCTCAATACAGGTTCACTACTGTAAGAGACATAGGTGTACGAGGCGGGTGAGCGACAGCCCCTGCACCGACTTGGAAAATTTCAGGGCAAACTCTGTTTTTCAGGGCAAGTGCAAGTTGCTAAAAATTCCTGAATGGTAAAAAATATATATTCAAAACAATGAATTCAGGGCACACTCTGCTTTTCAGGGCAAGCGCAAGTTACTCAAAAATCCTGAATGTGAAAAGTATATTCAATACAGGGAAAAATTTCAGGGAAAACTCTGTTTTTCAGAGCAAGCGCAAAGTTGCTCAAAAATCCTGAATGGTAAAAAATATATTCAATACAGTGAAAATTTTCAGGGCAAACTCTGTTTTTTCAGGGCAAGAGCAAGTTACTCAAAAATCGTGAATGATAAAAAATATATATTCAATACAGTGAATTCAGAGCAAACTCTGTTTTTCAGGGCAAGCGCAAGTTGCTCAAAAATCCTGAATGTAAAAAGAATATTCAGTACAGGGAAAAATTCCAGGGCAAAGTCTGTGTTTCAGGACAAGTGCAAGTTGCTCAAAAATGCTGAACGGTGAAAACATTCTCAATGCAGTGTATTCAGTGCATATTTACAAGAGGTCTGAGGCCCCATTCGGATTAAACTAAAAAAGTTAGTTTCAGGGCCAATTTTTTAGTTTTAGAGAAAATTGTTATTTTCAGGGCAAATGTTTCCGCCCCCCTGTAAAATGCCTTCCCATACGCCTATGGTAAGAGATACGAAGTATTCTTTACAAAAATGTGGTAACAAGACATAGAACTGCCAAATGGGCTTATGTGACGAATGCTTTTTTCCGAATTGTGCAAATGGTGAATAAAATTACCTCAATGAATTTTTGGGAAGGCGATCGCACAAATCGCTCCCCTCTAATTTCTCATGTTTTGTTGGCTACAAGAGGTGTTGCTCATTGTGGAAACAAAACAGCAAGGACATATATCGAAAAATGTATGAACTATAGTCGTGTATTCCTATCTATCCAGTATGCCATGGGACAGTTGACTCCCATCAAAGATCCTAGTAATCATTGTCAAGTGCTAGCACAGTACTATGCAACTGCCATATAACCATGGGCGTAGTCAGGGGGCAATTGGGCTGTGGTCCCAAAATAATTCATTTCTGAAAGTTGCCTCCCGTTTGCCAATTTTACAGAAAAGTAGTACTACGGTTGAATGAACATGATGGCGTCGTTGAAACGCAAACAATAACATTGTATTTGTGTAATAGGCACAATAACATGCATATCACACAAAGTTTGCCGCCCCCAAAGTTTTCTAACAAAGTCGATACCTGATTGCAACATTCAAATGGCGAGGACTCCATTTGATTACAATTAAAGAATAGAGCCGAACAGGGTCACGGCGTCGGAGTCACAAGCAGTCGGAGTTTTTTAGGAGGAGTTGGAGTCGGATTCCTATAACACAAAGAGTCGGAGTCGGAAATTTTGGAAAGGTCGGAGTTGGAGTCAGACATGTTAATTCAGACTCCGCAACCCTGGAGCTGCGCAGGCTATGTTATAACCAGAGGTATAATGCTGAAAAAAGAAGTGTGGGAACGAAGCCAAAAAACTAGCCATTTTCAAGTAGAAACAGAACTCGGAAAACAGAAGGGTGGGAGCGCAACCAAAAACTAACTATTTTCAGTATTTTCGCAATTATGAGGCGCTACGCTTTTGTTCATATATGCGGTGTCTGGAGCTACACACAGAAAATATGAGTAAAAATACACATTTTCACGTCAGGTTTCTATGAAAAAGATATGGGAACCCGTTCCCACACTCAGAAAGGTGTAGGAACGCCATTCCCACGCGTTCCCGCCCCACTACACCCCTGGTTATAACTCTTCCAGTCGCAAGAGATTCTCCAACTTTTCGTTTGTGTACGTACAAAGCTTAACACTGTGACGATCCAACTGGTTCCGCTTCACAAGCAATACTTTCTTCTGATGTATGAACAGATTTCTTAGTCCACAGTCCATTTTCGGTACTTGCGAAGTATATAGTGGATAGGCTAAACATTAAGTGGAATTGTAATGTGCATTTTTCAGTTGCTAGGTCACCTCAAACTTCAGGATTGAGCTGCAGTGCTGTGGACAAGGTTTTGTGAATTGTGAGTTGAAGAAGAACCTGTGAGTCTGTACGACTGCTTCTACTCAGCTCAGTTGGCTGTGCAACAATTTTGACGACACAACTGCTGAAGATGTCTCAAAATGTATTTCAAAAATAGCTCGCATCGAATGAAAATAGGCAGTTTAATCCTGAAAGATGCTCATCATCAGGTGTGCAGCCAGGAGAATATTTGGTGGGAAGTAATTGGCTACTAGAAAAATAATCGGCATTACATGTTCGTAAAACTATATCCGCAAATTTTCTATAATAGTCGCACAAAATTTCGGGTAGCGAGTGCGCCTCTAGCCATCCCTGGCAACGCTCCAGCCTTTCATTTGATGCAAACTGTAATTTCTTTTATTCACTTGCTGCTGAATCTCAACATCATCAACAAAGTTTGTGTCAGTGTATCCAGCCGCCAAAATTGGTGTGCTTTTACGTGTGCCTGATAGGTTGTACGCGTGTGTATGTGTTTTGTGTTTCCTTGATGTGTGCATGCGTACGTGTGTGTGCAAGCACGTGTGTGTGTGTATACGTGAGCCTGTACGTTCTCTCTATGTGTGTAAGGTGTGCTTATGGTGGCATGTTTGTTTACTTATGCATCAGTTTTGGAAGCAAAAATGTTTTTATCACCCTCCAGGTCACTGCTTTTCTGAGAAAGGCACATAGTGATAGCGTGAGCTTAACCTTGATTTTAAAATTCCAAATAATGTATTTTTAGATTATCAAAATTTCAAATATCATTAATGTAAAATTGAGTTTATCTCGATTTTGCGCGTGTACATTTCATGGATACCCAGTTACGTTTTCCCTAAAAATAAAGGCCATTCTTATTTTCCCGCTGCATGAATGGAAATGTTGGGGACCATTGTCGTTGCTTCATTGGGGAAACCTGCGTTTTCCGGTCAACCACACCTGACCTAGTTTTACAAGACGAGCAAGTCATTCACCGGGGCACCGGGATTTTTTCAGTGAAAATAGGACGTGGTGTCACCAGGCGCGGACACAGGGGGGATGCAGGAGATGCATCTCCCCACAAGACCTAAAGAGGTATTGACATGACACTTGATTTCATTGAAAATCATCGCCAAAATAATTTTGTACTGCACATTACACGATAAAGATGCCAAAATTTAACTTATGCTAACAATTTGTCAAAAACGCTTTTTCGTTTCATTAGATGAGCTGGCCTTGTTCATGGAACCTGATATAAAATAGTCAGTGATCGCATGGGCGTCCGCAGAGCAGGGGAGGCAAAACGGGCATTTGCCCCCAGCCTGGAAATTTGGATTAAGAACCAAATATTTCTGGAAACACCTGAAGTCGGTATCTTAATTCTGATTAATCGATTTGATTCTTGCAATGAAAGTTTTTTTGCCTGTATGAAACTCACACTGCACAAGAGTCAGGTTCACAGTTATAGAGTCATTTCAGTGATGAGCTTGCAGTTCGCTCATTTCCCTCCTTTGCCTGCAGAGGTGCGTTGCAAAAGTCACGAGCAGGTTGTTTTACTGTTGGTCTTTATTGCGTAACAACAACATGGCAACAAATCTGCGAAGGTTCACTTTATATTACGGTGGCAGGCGTTTTGTTGCATGAGACAGTTGAACGCAGACATATTCTTGGCAGGTAATGCAGCGAGACAGTGACATGCTGATAGCGGTAGGCCACGTACATTTATACTTTGTGAAAAGAAGCACGAGTGAGTCTATAGCAATGCTTCAACAAGTT